>MDTG01333636.1_pt1 | contig 14180 bp, 15 predicted proteins | sample 811421 | NCBI WGS metagenome assembly MDTG01 (sample SAMN05326645, study PRJNA326480) | marine metagenome | isolation source: seawater | place: Pacific Ocean: South East | collected 2011 | reverse complement strand
ATATTAGCACATAAAATGGTAGATCAGTATGATAAGTTATTAAATAAACACAACGTAAAATTTAATTATGTTGAAAAATAAAAATGGAAAAATTTTTTTACTTGGTAATTAATACTTATAAATATCTATAATGGATACTGCCATTAAAGACATCGCGTCGGATTTAAGCGCCCAGGGAATCAGTATGCATGTAATACGTGAATCATATAAACAAAGACATCCCATGGAAATTCTGCAAGATTTGATGAAAAGTGAACTTGACTGTACTTTTAATTTAAAAGATGCACAACATTTAGCTTATATCATGGTAACGTTGGAGTTGTTTGGTGTGAAACTTGGAGATGGTGGCCTGAAGGATGGTGCAATCGCAATTGCTATTCCTAAAGGTCAACATTCTAATCTTATCAGAAAAGCAGTTTATGTATTTGGACGTAAATTAGAAAATGTTTCAACATTAGATGAATTCGATGCATTTTTTGCACCTCTTATTAAAAAAGTACAAGAGCTACATCTTATTCAAGAAGTTGTTCATACACCTCAAAAAAGTGATACTACTGTTTCGCATAAATCTAAAAAGCTCACGCCTGAGCAGGAGAGAATGCTTTCAAATATTCGTATGAAAAAGAAGTAACTAGTATCAACATTATAAACTAAAAGTTAAAAAATTTTATTTCTTCTTTACAATGAATTTTTTAACTTTACCTTTTACATTTCTTTTTTTATCACTACTCTTTAATTTAGAATATATTTCCTGTACCCTAGATACAATTTTATCAGCATCAATTTGTGGTAATAATGGTTCAGAATAAATATGCTTTTGGCCTAAAACAACATCTAATTCTACTTCTATTGGATAGAAAGCAATTATTTCTTCATTGGGATCTTTCATTAATTCACCTAATTCTTTAGGTAAAATATATGAAGATTGTGGAGGTAAAATAAGCATTAATTGCTCAAATGGTAGAAAAGGAATATCCTTTTCAAATTTACCAAATTTATTTAATGATTTTAAATTACCCAATGTTTCATATAAATCAGACATAACAGGTGGAGCTCTATATGGGTAGAAATATCTCCATGATGGAGGGACTCCTTTAAAATAATATTCTAAATTCCATATTAAACATCTAATATACTCCTCGCAAATATTATTTACTTTAATAGTATATTCATCCTGATTAATATTAAAGAAATATTTATAATACTGTTTCTTCCATTCATCTTTTTGATCAAAATAATTTATTTTATCAAATTCAGGATTATATTTCTTAAATAATGGATTAAATCTAGAAAAATATTCTTGATTTTCGTATCTAGTTAACTCTTTTTGATAATCAGTCATATCTTCTTCTCTTTTTTGTTGATTCATACTTATATTATCTTGCTTTCTTACACGATCTCGATTCTTTTGTAATTTTTTATAGTTAAATTCTTCATTTTCAGCCAATTCTCTTACTAAATCTCTGAAAAATGAAATATTTAAACTGTATTTACCTTTCTTTTCATCTATTAAATATTTTTCTTCTTCTCCAAAAATTCTTTTATATATTGTAGTTACAATTTTCAAACCTTCTCTTTTTACTTTTAAATATGGCGTAGCAACAACGAAATCATTTCCTAGTAAAAATGTTAAGAATACAAAATCAACCATATGTCTTACCATATCAATTTTACCATTATATTCCTGTGTTAAACTTTCTGTAAAGTGCTCCTTTGTTTTATTAATATTTAAATATAAAAATCCATCATTATCATATTTTCCCTTTAAGATTGAATCTAATTGACTATTTACTTCCCTTAAAATGTAAATATTTTGTTTATGAGTGGATATAGATAAAACAATTACATCAGCATCAGGACTTTCAACAACAACAACCGCATTTGGTTCATTTTTAAGTAATTTTCTAATTTCTGGCATAAATTTATGCTCACCTTCCCCTGGAACTAGAGTATCACTTAGAATAATATCGATCTCCTTATGTTTATATAGTCCACCTTGTCTTATAAATTTGGAAATACTTTCTGTTAATTTTACCATAAATTGTGTACCAGGTGAAATTTTTGTTTTATCAAATTCAAAATCTGTCGGTTCATTGTATTTTAATTTTAAGTTTTTTTTATATTTTTCTTCTTTTACACCTTTAAATCTTCTATATCTCTGTTGAATCATTTTAGCACGTGGTACAGGACCATCAAAAGCTAGATATAGTGATTTCTTAGGTTTAACTATTTCACATACTACTTTTTGAAGGTATTCATTTACTTTGATCATTAAAGCTTTATCAAAATCCTTTGGTTTTGTTTTTTTTTCAACTGAATAAATACATCCATATATAATTGAATTAAAATCTAGATAAAAATAATCTACATCTTTTAATTCTTTCCATGAAAAATGAGTATCAGGATATTCACTTATAATTTTTCTAAAAAATGTTGGGATTCCCATATTTAATATTTACTTATATATAAAATATTCATTCAATTTTATATATGTTTTAAAAACATTTAATAATATTATATCTTCGTCAAAAATATATAAACATATTCTTCCAATATATTATTATATGAATTTTAATAAATCACTCAATAAAGTAAAAGCAGTATGTATAAATCTAAATATAAGAAAAGATAAAAAACGTTTCATGAAAATACAAGCTAAAAGGAAAAATCTTAAAATAGAATATTTTACAACAACTTTACACGAAAATCCTAAAAGAGGATGTTTACTATCTCATTTGGAAGTTATAAAGAAAGCAGAAGAAGATAATGTAGAACAATTATTAATTCTAGAAGATGATGCAAAATTTACAATAAATCCTAAAATATTACAAGAACCACCTGAAGATTGGGATATGTTATATTTAGGTGGTACAGTACATAGAATATTAAATAGGCATAATAAACAATGGCCACGAGTAAATTGTTGGACAACACATGCTTATATAATAAATATGAAAAATAAACAATTATTAGAAGATATTAAAAAGGTAGTTGATTATAAAGATGAAATTGATAGATATTATTTGACAGAAATTCATCCAAAGTATAATGTTTATATGAGTGATCCTATGGTTGCTGTACAGAAAGAAGGTTATAGTGATATTGAAAAAACAAATGTAAATTATGATTTTATGCAGAAAACAATTAGTGGTCTTTCGATACCGGAATATGAGGAAAAAGATGGAAATTACATTCTAAAACTTCCTCATATAGACGATAATGATTTACCCAAAGTATCTATCATAACACCAACACATAATAGAAGAGAAATGTTTTCGTTGCCAAATCGTAATTTTGAAGAATTTCAATATCCATCTGATAAATTAGAATGGATAATTGTAGATGATAGTAGTGATGAAAATCCAATAGATGATATGGTAAATAAAGATAAAAGAATACATTTATTACAATTAAGAGATCCAAATAGTAAACAAATTACTAAATTAACAATTGCACAAAAAAGAAATATTGGTGTATCAAAAGCAACCGGTGATATTATTATACACATGGATGACGATGATTACTATCCTCCCGAAAGTATTATAGCAAGAGTTAAAGTTTTATTAAAATATAGGGAATCAGGTATTAGGTGTGTTGGATGTACACAAATAGGTACTTATGATTTACTTGAAAATAAAAGCTCAATGTCTAGTGATGGACCAATAAGTTTTTCAGAGGCTAGCATGGCATATTTTAAAGATTTTTGGAAAGAACAACCATTTCAGAATGATCAACTAAGAGCAGAACATAAAGGATTTATGGAAAATAGATTGAATAGTTGCATGGATATACCATATGCATTTATCATAATTGCATTAACTCATCAAAGTAATTATACTAGTTTTAGAAAAATTGGTAATAATACACTAAAATTTAGGGATAATAATAAAGATGCAAATTATTATGATTTATGGGATGATGAAACTAAATTTTTTTTTAATGATTTAAGAACTTATATATCCAAAAAAAAAAATAATGTAGAATATTATAATGAGTAGTTTTTTAAATGATTTTAATGATAATTATTGGAAATACTTTGCTATTATAATTTTAGTAATTATATTTTATTTTGTTATAATTTGGAGTAATTGCTTAATTAAATTATCAAATGAATCTATTAAATTCTTTAATCATAAAGATATTAGTATTAATATGTATTCAAATATTGAACAATTTAATACTAAAGAAGATTTATTAAGAATTATTAAAGAAAATAAAAAAAGGATAGAAAAAAAAAAAGTAAAGATTATACGTGATATTAATAAAAAAAAACATTTAGATTCTTTAGAAGAAAGTAGAGATAAACATTTAGATAAAATTAAAAAATTTAATAAAGAAAATAGTCATTTATTACCTAATAATTACAAAATATCTCAACATTATAATGCTAATTACGAAATTACAAAACTAATACATAGTTTGTATGATTAGGAAAAATAATAGTTAAATTTTTATTTTATACTTAATAAAATAAAAATTAATAATTTTTTATTTTAAAATTATATATATACTTATATTATAATGAAGAGTAATTTAAAAGATCTTGATAAACATTTTTGGAAATACTTAATAATATTAGTAATGATAATAATATTATGTTTCGGAATAAAATGGACATACTGTTTATGTAATACTTCTGAGGCTGCTATTAGATTTTTTAATAATTCTACAATGAATGTTACTAAGAAATATAAAAATAATTTAGAAAGAAATAATTATTTAGAAAGTTTTACAGTAGAAGAAGAAAATATTAGTTTAAATAAAGCAAAAGTAAATATGGATGAAGTAAAAAAAAAAGAAGATGAAGTAAAAAAAAAAGAAGATGAAGCAAAAGAAGATGAAGCAAAAGAAGATGAAGTAAAAAAACAAAAAGATAAACTAAAGAAAAAAGAAGATGAAGTAAAAAAAAAAGAATATGAAGTAAAAAAAAAAGAAGATGAAGAAAAAGCAAAAATGGAAGAAAAAAAAAAAAAATATTTTTTCTACATTTGAAAAAGAAAAAGATAAACTAAAGAAAAAAGAGGATAAAGAAAAAGCTAAAGGTAAAGAATACAAAGAATTAGCTAATACAAAAGGAAGTATAGCTGAATTAAATGAGAAAATAAGTAAAGAAAAAGAAAAGGAAAAATCTATTGAACAAGCTATTGAAAAAGAAAATTTTACATCTAATATAGATGTTTGTGAAATTAAAAGTCCAAATAATATAACAGCAGGGTATATGAATTCAATAGATAATAACATAAATAGTTTATGTAATAATCCTAATCCTAATGATTGTAGTTTAGTTAAATCTACTGTAACGGGAGGAGTACAATATATTGAATCTAAATCAATGAGAAAAAGTAATGGTGAATTTAGCGGTGTAACAGAATGGGTTAAGCAAACCCAATCTTAAGATTCTATAATAGATTTATAAATTTTAACCATTGATTTTTTGAAATTTATATCAGATTTTATATTTTCAGGTTTAGAATTTATATAATCCTTTAATATTTTAATTTTTTCATTTTTATCTTTTTGATTAAAATTATGCTGAACAACTGCATTTTTTTTTGTTATAACGGGTTGAATATTCCTTCGCATTCCACAAGCACATGGCATTATAATATATACATATATATTTATTATAATTTCGATAAAATTAAATTTATTTACAAAATATTTTAAGATAATTTAATAATGATGTTTCACTTTGAGTATTTCCCTTCTTCTTTTTATATTTTTTAATAATTACTTTACAAAAATTATCATAATCTTTAATAAATAATTCTATTAATTCATTTATTAAATAACTTTTTGTACATACGGCAACTGTATGATGCATTTCTTCGGCAACTTCTTTTTTAACTTCTCTAACTAATTTTAATCTTTTATTCTCACTATTTATATCAAAATTATTTTTATTATAAATTATTTTATCAATAAATTTAGTATTTGCTAACCATGTTCTAAAAACTTTACTAGTGACATTTTTATCAAAACTTTTTAAATATGTATTTACATCATGTATTGTAACTTTATTACCATCTTTTGTAAATATTGTATTTCGAATAGTAGATGTTTTATATAAATCTTTTAATAAACGCACCAATTTAGGATCATCTATTTTACAAGTATTTCTAACTTGTTTTTTCCCTATAAAATCAATTATAATATTTTTATTTCCTATCTTTATCTCTTTTTTTGTAATTGTGCTTATTCCTTGTGAATTATATTTTTCCTTGTTTCCTTCAGTTCCTATTCTAAAACTACATATTATAATAATATTTAGTAATATAGCAATTAATTTATCTTTGTTCATTTTAGATTTCTTTAGATTTTTATCTATATCTTTTCTTATTTTAGGTATAACATTTATAAAATTAATTAATCCACAGTATTTTTTAATTCTTTTCTTTTCAATATGATTTTTGCTATATACATATTGTTTTCTACCTGCTTCATCAATACCTGTTGCTACTAAATCTTTATTCAGTGTAATTTCTACTTTTTTCCATGCAGGTGGTATTCTATAAGATTTTATTTTTTCTATAGTTTTTGAATCTTTTATTTTTTTTTTGTTTGAGGTATAGGTAAAATTATTAGATCTACCATTTCTATATATTATACTCATTATATAATATATAGAAATTAAGTTCTAGTTTACTTTATTTTTTCGAACATATTAGTTTTATACAATAATCTATTTTATATGTATATCTTTTTCTTTTTGAGTTTAGAATCATTGCATCTCTATCTTTTATCTCAATTTGACTATTAATATCATTGAATAACATTCTTACACCAGTATTATATAATTTTAATATATTAATTAAATCAATAAGGTTTGTATTTAGTTTTTTTATAGATCTATATTCTTTATTTTGACTAAATGTTATATACTTAATGTTATAATTGAATGATGTTTTTTGTATATTTTTATATGGAAATATATGTGTTTTAATAGGTATTTCTATTTTTTTTTTAGTTTTTTTTAAAAAAGTATATGGATATTTATCAGTATATGATGTACCCATATCTATTAAAATTAATATTTTTTTTTTTAAATCATATATAATATTATTATTTTGAATATCCATATGTATGAATTCTATCAAATTATTTACTTTTTTGTATTTTTTTAGGAAATCTATATATATTTTTTTTAATTTATTTTTATTCTTGATTATATTACTTGTATATAAATCTTTTATATGTAAACCTTCTATGAATTCACTTATATAATATAAATACTTCTTATCCTTAATCTCTAAAATTCCAAACTGAATAATTTCTGAAACAAAATTTTTAATTATTTCATTTATTTGTAAATGAATAAAAATTTCTTTTATAAATGTATCATTTATTTCATTATATTTTATAATATGCTTATTTTTATTAATTTCAAAATAATAAACAATACTATTTGATTTTCCATTATTTACCTTTTTAAAAATTGAACTCTTATTCTTTAAATCTTTAAAGTTTTCATTTTTATATAATCTATGATTACTATAATCTATCATATTAAGTTATAATAAGATATATATTTTATATTTGAATAATAATTATGGATAAGATATTTGGAGAATATGATAAAAGACACATATTAAAAGCATCAGGATTAAGTAATATACATACAATAAATAAATCTGAATATAAAACATTATCTGATATTTTTATTAAATCTTGCGAAAAATATAAAGATAAACAATCTTTAGGATCTAGAGAAATATTAAAACAAAAAGAAAATAATGGAAAAATAAAATATAAAATGGGTAAATATAACTGGTTATCATATGAAGACCTATTTAATAAATCCAAACATTTTGGATGTGGTTTAAGAAACACTTGTAAATTAAAACAAAAAAATAAAATAGCAATATATGCAAATACAAAAAAAGAATGGTTTATTATAGCAAATGGTGCATTAATGCAAAATTATACAATTGTTACTTGCTATTCTAATCTTGGAATTGATGCATTGATATTTAGTTTAAATCAAACTAAATCTAGAGTCATTATTATTGATGAAGAACAAAAAAATATTATATCTAAAATTAAAGATAAATGTAAATATCTTAGAAATGTTATTATTATTCCGAATAATAATAAAGAACCAAATATCATTGATCAAAATTCTATTGGATTTAAATGCCATACGTATAATGATATTATACAAAATGGTGAATTTTCAAATATAATATCATTGCCTAATTCAAATGATATTGCATTTATAATGTATACAAGTGGCAGCACAGGTAATCCTAAAGGTATTAAAATAACCCATAAAAATTTAGTTGTTTCAATATATGGTATCCAAGAAAGGGTTCTTATAAATAGTAGAGATATTTATCTGGCTTATCTACCATTAGCCCATATATTAGAATTATCCGCAGAATATATATGTATTTTTAATGGTGCAAAAATTGGATATGGACTACCTCAAACATTAACTGATAAATCACTAAATGTAATGAAAAATACTAAAGGAGATGCAACAAAGTTAAATCCTACCATAATAGCATTTGTTCCTTTAATTTTAAATAAATTAAAAGATTCAATAGTAAATAAGATAGATAAATCTCCATCATATGTACAAAAATTATATCAAAATATATATAATAAAAAAAAAAAGCATATTGAAAAATATAATAATTTAATTGATTATAATGGTGGAAATGGAATACTAAATATTATTAGAAAATGTCTTGGTAATAATTTAAGATCTATATTATCCGGTGGTGCTCCTTTATCAAATAGTACTAGAGAGTTTTTTAATATATGTTTTGATATTAATATATTACAAGGTTATGGATTAACAGAAACATGTGGTTCAGGATGTATATCTAATTATGATCATTATAATCATAATACAGTAGGTCCACCACTAATTAATAATTATATAAAATTAATTAATTGGAAGGAAGCTGGATATTATATAAAAGATAATGTTGGAGAAATATGCATAGGTGGTGAAAATATAACACCCGGATATTATAAAAATAATGAAGAAACATTAAAAAATTATTTCATAATGAATAACATATTATGGTTCAAAACAGGTGATATTGGAAAGATTCATAAAAATGGTACAATTGAAATAATAGATAGAAAAAAAGATATAGTTAAAATGTCAACAGGTGAATATTTATCTTATGCAAAAGTTGAAAATATCATAAAAGAATTAAAATATATTGATAATTGTATGTTATTTGTTAATGAAAAATATAATAAACATCCATTATGTATTATATCATTAGTCAATGATGATAATATAAATAAAGATGATTTAAAAAAAAATATACATAATATTTGTAAAGATAAATTATTAAAAAAATTTGAAATTCCAGATAAATTTATATTTTCAGATATAATATGGACTTCAGATAATAATTTATTAACATCTTCTTTTAAATTAAAAAGATTGAATATATTAAAATATTATAAAATTTAGTTATTTTATAAAGTAGATATTTCAAATATAATATTATATTATTATATAAATGACTAAAAAAGTTTTATATAGACATTCTCCACCTTATCAGAGATTTACAGTGGAAGATCATGGTAATAATAGATTTACAGTTGAAAGATTTATTATTATAAAAAATTGTTGGACTAGAAATTTAAAAATTACTACTAATAAAGCAGGTGTAGATACTGCCTTATGTGCTGTAAATAATAATATTATCGCTAAGAGGTTTTTTTAGATTTTTTTTTTAAGTTACTTTTTTTTCGACCACCTTTTTTGGAATTTTTATTTTTTCTATTAATTACTTTCTTTTTTAGAACAGTTCCATATGCATGGCAAACTAAAACAGAATCTTTTGAGCCCATTTCAGATAAATTAAAATTTGCACCTACTATAATATCACCTCCCATTTTTCTTGCTATATCTTTTATTTTTTCCCCTGCACTATCTCTTGCTTGTTCAAATTTTTCTTCAATACCTGAAAAACTATCTTTATCTGTTCCGAATATACCTGCTAATCCTGATAAAAATTTTCTTAGAATACTTAATGTAATTACATGCATTGCACTTACTAAACCGACCGGTTCATATAATTGTTGATCATATTGTTGTGTTGTTAATATCTTCATATTTATATAATTAATTAGATATTATTTTTATAGTATTCGATTATATATTTTATAAATAATCTATATAAAAGTTATTTATTAATACAATACTGTATATTAATAATGAATAAAAGATTATTTATTGATGCTTATCATAGTATAAAAAATATTATAAAAAAAACTCCGTTAGAATATAATGAAAGATTATCGAAAAAGTATGGATGTAATCTATATATTAAAAGAGAAGATTTACAATTATGTCGTTCATTTAAAATCAGAGGAGCATTACATAAAATTGTAAACTTGTCTAGTTATGAAAAAGAAAATGGAATTGTATGTGCTAGTGCAGGTAATCATGCACAGGGAGTTGCATTATCAGCTAAAAAGTTTAATATATCAGCTGATATTTTTGTACCATCGACAACACCATTACAAAAAATAAATAGAATTAAAAATCAAAGTGATGAAAATAAATGTAAATTACATATTACAGGGAATAATTTCAATGATTCATTAGAAGATGCACTTGAATTTAAAAAAAAATATAATAAAGTATTTATACATCCTTATAATGATTATGATGTGGTTTTAGGTCAAAGCACTATTGCACATGAAATATGCACTGAATTAAAAAATGATAATAAAAAACCGGATATAATGATTTCAAGTATTGGTGGCGGAGGATTAATATCTGGATTATCAGAATATACTAAAGAATTTAGTGAATGTTTGCATATTGGAGTTGAACCAAAATCATGTCCTTCTATGAGAGAATCTTTTTTAAGAAATAAATTATTGAAAATAATTCCAAAAGATAATTTTGTTGATGGTGCAACAGTTAGTAAGGTTGGAGATATAACATTTCGTATTTGTAAAAATAATGTAGATAGATATTATGATGTTTCACTAGGTAAAATATGTGAAACTATGATTGATTTATATCAAGAAGATGGTATAATAAGTGAACCTGCCGGTGCATTACCAATAAGTATGCTAGATCAATTAGATAGTGATGAAATAAAAAACAAAAATGTCGTATGTATTTTATCAGGTGGTAATAATGACATTACCAGATATCCTGAAATTTTAGATAGGTGTTTGAGATATCAAGGAAAAAAATTATATTATATTGTTCGATTCGTTCAAAGACCGGGTGAATTAAAAACATTTGTAAATAATATATTATCTGAAGGGGATGATATTGTTCGATTTGAATATATTAAAAAAACAAATAAAGATTTTGGTAATGTATTAGTAGGTATTGAACTAGAGCAATCTATTAATAAATTCAAAGTTGAATCTAACTTATTAAAATATGACGTAAATTATATAGAAATAAATGAAAATGATCAATTATATTCATATTTAGTATAAACGTTATATATTTTTATAATAATAAAATTTGAAATTTATTATTATAGATATTAAATCTATTATAAAATATACAATGGATTTTAATGTATATAAAAATTCATTTTATTGTTCACGTTATACACATTTAGGAAAAAAAAAATATTTTAAGGATAATATTAGTTATGGAAATGGAGGACAAGACGCTTATGGTATATTTTCTTATCCTGAAGATAATATCATTGTAGTTATCGTTGCAGATGGACATGGACGACATGGACATATTTTTTCAAAAAATGTAATTGAAAAAATGTTATCGAGTTTAAAAGAAACATCACCTGATAAAGTCATCACTAAAGAATATCAAATTAATTTATTTAATCAAATTGATCGTCAACAACAAAGACAGTTTTTAGACAAAACAGGTGGAACAACAGCATCTTTTGTTGTAATTAAGAAAGATATAGATAAAACAAATGTATATGTTACATATGTAGGTGATTCTCCTGTATATGCTAAAGTAAGTGACACAGTGCATTGCCTCGGTGGCGATGATGGATGGGATTGTAAAGATTCAGTAAAAAGATATTTATCTTATTGTAAAAGGAATAGCTATGAACCTAAAAAAGTTATTTACAATAGGATTAATGTATTTACGGATCAACACCCAACCGATTACAGACCATATGGTATATCTGATGTAATTCCGGTTTATGATTATGATATGGAAAATTGTATTCCTGTATTGAATCATGAAAATTATCTTAAACTAGCAAAACTAGGGCATCCATATGGTATTCAAACATTAGAAACGTTCCCTACACATGAAGAAGTTATCGATGATGTAAAGGTTTTAGTTGCAGATAAAGGATTTGAAGATTGTAATTGGGGAAATACCTTAGAAGGGAAACTCCAAATTAGAACAAGTATTGGTGATTTCATTTATGGTATTCATGCTCCATGTGACCCTGTATATAAAGAATATACATTTGATAAATCAGTTCAAATTGGTGTAATGTCAGATGGATGGGATGATTTTGGTAGTAAAGAGGAAGTAATGGATTTATTAATCGGATTAAAGTCTAGTGAAAAAACAGCAATGAAATATATTTCTCATTATCTTAAATCCAAATTTCCTGATAGACATGATGAATTTATTTATTGGAATAAATTTTATCATGACGATGTAACATTTATTTTAGTTAATTAAAATAATTTTATTTATAATTATACTTTTAGATAAAAGTATATCCACTAGAAGTAAGTATTTCAATCTTTGATGATTGATAAGCAATCATTAATTCATTATTAATTAATTTCTTTTCATCTAATGTTAATATACGTTTAATATCTTTTCCCCTACTAAGTAAATTTAGTACCATTTTAATAATATACTTTGAACTTAGTGTAGGATCTTTAAATGATATTATATTACCATCATATTGAAGTGATGATCCAATTGTTGCAGGCGGCCTAGGAAACACATTTGGTTGCTGCATATGATAAAAATATCCTCCTGAATCAGGTTGAATATCATTTTCTGCAAGTGGATTACCGATAGATAGATCAACCATAACTACAATATCATTCCAGCAAAGCTTATATGTATGAACTATACTTTGATAATTAATTAAACTTGGTGTATCAAAAACAGATTCATAATCTCTTTCATTATCTGATTGACTTGTACTAATTGGAATACTGGATTCTCTCTCTTTAGTGCAAGTTATAGTCATTACTTCTTCACCAAGTAGGAGTGAAACCAACCTAGGTATTGAAGAAACAAGCCTATGTAAATCATATTCACTTTCTAAATATAAATCGATATCATTGAATTTTGCACCTGAATACAAATCTCTTAAAAAACCACCATACAATACAGCTTTCCATCCAAATGCAACTTGATTGAAAGCCATCGCTAAAACTAAGCGTTTCATTTCATTAGGTGAATAGCCAATGCCTGGAATTGAAGATATTTTAAGAGCTTCTGAAAAAGACATTTCTCCTCTAAGTAGCTTATCTGCTATCTTAATCTTTACTAATGACATTAGCGTTCCAATTTTTTCATTAGTAATATTTTTTTCTGATTTCATATTTACGCAAGTTGTATTTTTTTGAATAACTTTAGGAGAACTTGACTCCATTATATTCTTATAATAAAAATGTAGTTAATTTGGTATATATATCAATTTTTAAATAAAAAAAAAAAATGATTTTTTAAATTACGTGTACTATATTATTGTAATGAAAATTCTTATTATTGTTGAATCACCTGCTAAAGCACAAACAATTCAAAAAATTCTTGGAAATGATGAATATATCGTTAAGTCTAGTTTTGGACATATTCGTAATTTATGTTGTAAATCTTATAATAGTCTAGGCGTCGATGTAGACGATAATTATAAACCTAGATATGTTAAAATTGGTTCGAGAAGCAAACAAATTAATGAACTTGAAACACTATCACGGTCATCAAGTAAAGTAATTTTAGCTTCAGATGAGGATAGAGAAGGAGAGGCAATTGCTTGGCACTTATGCAAAGTACTCAAATTAGATGAAAAGAAAACAGATAGAATAGTATTTCATGAAATTACAAAAAAGGCAATTGAAGAAGCTCTTAAAGAACCACGTAAAGTTGATATGAATATGGTTCGTGCACAGCAAGCTAGGCAGATCGTTGATAAATTAGTTGGATTTGAAATTTCTCCAATTTTATGTAAAAAAATTAGAAGTTCTTTATCAGCTGGTAGAGTTCAATCAGTATGTAT
>MDTG01208035.1_pt1 | contig 14181 bp, 15 predicted proteins | sample 811421 | NCBI WGS metagenome assembly MDTG01 (sample SAMN05326645, study PRJNA326480) | marine metagenome | isolation source: seawater | place: Pacific Ocean: South East | collected 2011 | reverse complement strand
GGAAACGTGAAGAAATTTCACAATATCAAAGTGAAACTAATTGTGAAAAATGTAAAGGAATGAGATTAAAAGATGAGGCACTATGTATAAAAATAAACTCTTTAAATATAAGTGAAATAACAGAAAAGTCTATTGAAGATGCTCAAAAATGGTTTGCAGACTTAGAAAAAGTGTTAACTGAAAGAGAAAATAAAATTGCTCAACATATCTTAAAAGAGATAAATGAAAGACTAAATTTTTTGTTAAATGTTGGATTAAATTATTTAACATTATCAAGAGAGTCTGGAACTTTGTCTGGAGGAGAAGCGCAAAGAATTCGTTTAGCGTCTCAAATTGGATCGGGATTAACTGGAGTTCTTTATGTTTTGGACGAACCATCAATAGGTTTGCATCAAAGAGATAATAAAAAACTTATTGCTGCTTTAAAAAAACTAAGAGATCTAGGTAATACTGTGATTGTAGTAGAGCACGATATAGAAACAATGGAAAATTCTGACCATATTATTGATATAGGACCTGAGGCGGGAAATAATGGAGGCCAAATAATTGCAGAAGGAAATGTAAAAGAAATTATTAAAAATGATAAGAGTATTACTGGTGATTATCTTTCTGGAAAAAAATTTATTCCAATACCAAGAAAAAGAAGATCTGCAAAAAATGGTAGATTTATCGAAATTAGTGGTGCTACAGGAAATAATTTAAAAAAAGTTCATTTAAAAATTCCGGTTGGAACTTTTACATGTGTTACAGGAGTTTCAGGAAGTGGGAAATCTACACTTATTTTACAAACTTTATACAATGCTTTTAATTTAATGTTAAATAAAAACAAAAGCAGAAAAGTTCCAAAAGCTTTTACAGGTTTTAAAGGAACAGAGCTAATAGATAAAATTATAGACATAGATCAGTCACCTATAGGTAGAACACCTAGATCAAATCCTGCTACCTATACAGGAGCCTTTGGACCAATTAGAGAATGGTTTGCCGGTTTGCCTGAGTCAAAAGCTAGAGGATATAAAGTTGGAAGATATTCTTTTAATGTTAAGGGCGGTAGATGTGAAACTTGTGAAGGAGATGGAGTTATAACTTATGAAATGCACTTTTTACCAGATGTTTTTATACCTTGTGATACTTGTAAAGGTGCCCGTTATAACAGAGAAACACTTGAAATTAGATTTAAAGGTAAAAATATTGCAGATGTTTTGGATATGACTGTAGAGGAAGGTTGTGTTTTTTTTGAAAATATTCAATCTGTAAAATCTAAATTAATTACTCTTAAACATGTTGGTTTGGGTTATATGAAAATTGGTCAGCAAGCAACTACTCTTTCAGGTGGTGAAGCTCAAAGGATTAAATTAGCCAAAGAACTGTCAAAGAGACCTACTGGAAGAACTTTGTATATTTTAGACGAACCAACAACTGGTTTACACTCTCATGATATAAAAAAATTACTAGAAATATTACAAGCTTTTTCTAGTACCGGTAATACAGTAGTAGTAATTGAACATAACTTAGATGTAATTAAAACAGCTGATCACATTATTGATATGGGTCCTGAGGGTGGAGTAAATGGTGGAAAAATAATTGCTGAAGGTACTCCAGAAAAAGTAGCAAGATCAGAAAACAGTTATACAGGTAAATTTATCAAAGAATTATTGGTAAATACTAATATGAAAAAAACTGCCTAATTAAGACGATTTACGGCTATATTTGTGGTATAATAAATTATGGTTTCAATACTGCAATCACTATCTAAAACTGTTCACATTTCATTAATAATAGCTTTTTTGCTTTTATTGGGTCTACATTTTGGTGGAGATGGTTTCGCTTTAGATAGATACTTTTTTAGTTGGTTATTTAGATATTTACACGTTCTTACTGGTATTATGTGGATTGGATTATTATGGTATTTCAATTTTGTGCAAATACCTTCGATGCCGAACATTCCTGATGATCAAAAGCCTGCGATAGGAAAAGTTATTGCTCCGAAAGCATTATTTTGGTTCAGATGGGCTGCGGTTGGCACAATAGTTACGGGATTAATAGTTTCATATTTAAATGGTTACGCTCACCAAGCAATGACATTGGGTATTGGCAGTGGTTATGGTAAGAATACTGCTATAGGTATTGGTATGTGGTTAGGAATCATTATGGCTTATAATGTTTGGTTTATTATATGGCCCAATCAAAAAAGAGCATTAGGTATGATTGAATGTTCTCCAGATTTAAAAGTTAAGTCAGCTAAGACAGCGATGCTTGTTTCAAGAACAAATACTTTACTCTCTTTTCCGATGCTTTTATCTATGGTAGCTGCACAAAATCTTTATTAGTTAAGGAACGATTTTTTCCTCGTCTTTTTCTAAAGTTTTATAACTTACTTTAAAAAATTTTAAAACAGGTGACGCTACAAAAATTGACGAATAAGTTCCTATCAAAACTCCTAATATCATTGCAAAAGAAAAACCTCTTAATATTTCTCCGCCTAGAGTAAAGATGGAAAGAAGTGCCAATAAAGTTGTCAACGATGTGATAAGTGTTCTAGATAATGTTTCATTAACAGAAATGTTTGCAACTTCACTAACATTTAACTTTGTATATTTGCCTAGATTTTCTCTAATTCTATCATAGATAACCACTGTATCATTCATTGAGTAACCAACTATAGTTAAAACTGCAGCTATAATAGATAAATTTATTTCTAAAGATAATAGGGAAAATATACCAATTGTTATTACTACATCATGAAATAACGCTACGATTGAACCAATACTAAACTGCCATTCGAAACGAATCCATATATAAAATAACATAGCTGCTAAAGATAATGAAATTGCAATTATACCTGCCTGAAGTAATTCCTTGCTAACTTTTGGACCAACGTTTTCAACTCTTCTAAAATTAATTTCTGAACTAAGATTTTCAATTAAATTCTTTTTTATTTGTGGTATTAAAGAGTCGTTGTTAGTGGTTTTTTGTTCGATTTTTATTAAATAATCACCTTTGTTACCAAATTCTTTTACGTTAACATCACCTAAGTCCATAGAATTTAAAGACGATCTAATAGCGGAAATATCTAAAGTTTTGTTTTCAGATCTTATTTCAATTAATGTTCCGCCTTTAAAGTCAATTCCATAATTTAAACCTTTAATAGTAATAAAAATTATACTTAAAAGAAATAAACTAAGAGAAATCATATTAGCTATCTTAAATTTTGATGAAAAATCAATATTTTTCATAATCATAAGTTGATAATTCCCTCTTTTTTTCTAAATACAATAATAGATGTTAAGTGACGAGCTAAAAAATAGGCAGTGAATAAAGTTGTTACTATTCCAATTCCTAGAGTTATAGCAAATCCTTTAACTGGTCCTGATCCAAAAGCAAATAATATTATTGCTGCAATAAGTGTTGTTATATTAGCATCTAAAACTGTTATTCTTGCTTTAGAATAGCCAATATCGAAAGCATGTATTATTGACTTTTCAGTTTTTAATTCCTCTTTAATTCTCTCAAAAATCAGCACATTAGCATCAACAGCCATGCCAACAGTTAATATGATCCCAGCAATTCCTGGTAAGGTTAATGTGGCTTCTAAAATTGTTAAAACACCAATTAACATAGTCATGTTTGATATTAAGGCTATATTTGCTACCAAACCTAACAATCTATATTTATAAAACATAAAAAGAATTACAAATATAAATCCTACTATTAGAGATATAACTCCAGATTTAATGGAGTCCTCTCCTAAGTCTGGTCCAACAGTTCTTTCTTCAACAATTTCTAATGGTGTTGGTAAAGCTCCTGATCTTAATAAAAGTGACAAATCAGTAGCCTCTTGAAAAGTAAAATTACCGGAAATCATTCCACTACCAGATGTAATTGCTTCATTTATTGAAGGGGCACTAACTATTTTTCCATCTAAGACGATTGCTAATCTTTTACCAACATTATCTGTGGTTACTCTTCCAAATTTTTGCGCGCCTAAACGATCTAATGTAAAAGACACAACAGGCTGATTTGATTGATTGTTTAAATTAGGCTGAGCATCTATTAAATTCTCTCCACTCATTATTATTCTCTTGCTTACTTTTAAATCTTCTCCAATTTCTGAAATCATTTTATCTGTTCCAAACTCGTTACTCTCTTCAACAAGTCTAAAATTTAATTTTGCTGTCTTCCCCAACAATTTTTTTATTCGATCAGGATCTTTCAAACCAGGTAATTCAACTAATATTCTTTTATCTCCTCGTTGTAAAATTGTGGGTTCTTTTGTTCCAATATCATCAATTCTTCTTCTAACTATTTCGATTGATTGACTCAAAGCAGAATTATTTATTGTTAAAATTCCGTATTTAGAAAATACAACTTTAACTTGATTTTTTCCAACAGTAATTAAGTCTAACTCGTACGAATTATATTTATTAATGTATGGATTTAAATAATTATCTTTTTTTGAAAAAAATAATATTTTTAATTTCTCAATATCGTCTGTTTGAAAAGATAATTCTTTACTACTAATCTTAAAATTTGAATAAGCTAAACCATTATTCTTGAGTAATTTTTTTAAAAGAATGACTTTAGATTGAATTTTTTCATTAATTAATGGATCTGAATTTATTTCTAAAAGTAAATACGAACCTCCTTGTAAATCAAGACCTAAGTTTACTTTTTTATCAATAACACGATTATCTTGATTTTGAAAATTTAGGATAGAAAAAATAGATACGATGAAAAAAATAACATAAATTGAAATTACATTTATTTTTGAAAAATTAAGCACGAAAAAGAATTATTTTTTAATTTCTTCTTTTTTTTTTAATAAACTTGTTATTGTAGACTTTATAATTTGCACTTTTACATTATCGCTCACAACTACTTCGATACGGTCATCTTCTAAAACTCTATCAATAGTACCTATGATTCCACCAGATGTTATAATTTCGTCACCTCTTTTTAAAGACTCAACCATCAATTTGTGTTCCTTCACTCTTTTTTGCTGAGGTCTTATCAAAAAAAAGTAAAAAATTACAAAAATTAGAATTAGAGGTATGAATTGTGCTATTCCTTGGCCGTCCATAAAAGACTAATTATAATAAATGGGTTAGTTAAACAAGTGAATAATAGTCAAATTTTATCTAAATTATTCATGTATTTTTTCAAAATATTCGGGATGTTAATAGAGCCGTCCTCATTTTGATTATTTTCTATTAAAGCAATCATTAGCCTACCGACAGCCAAGCCCGAACCATTCAATGTTGCAACAAATTCACTTCCAGAGGAAGACTTGTATTTTGCTCCCATTCTTCTAGCCTGAAACGTTCCACAAGATGAACAACTAGAAATTTCTCTATAACTATTTTCTGATGGCATCCAAACTTCAATATCGAATGTTTTTTCTGCACTAAAACCCATATCTCCAGAGGATAAAAGTACTACCTGATAAGGAAGGTTTAGTTTTCTGAGAATTTCCTCTGCACAATTTAGCATCCTATTAAGTTCATCTAAACTATTTTTTGGTTCTACTATGCTAACAAGTTCTACCTTATAAAACTGATGCTGCCTGATCATACCTTTTGTATCTTTGCCATAACTTCCAGCCTCTTTTCTAAAACATGGTGTTGATGCGACAAATCTTTTTGGAAGTTCGCTGATATTTACTGTAGAGTTTCTTACTAAATTTGTAAGAACAACCTCTGCTGTAGGTATTAAATATTTTTTTTCATCTGTTTTATCAAATTTAATCTGAAACTGATCATCAATAAATTTAGGTAATTGACCTGTTCCAAACATAACATTTTCATTAACAATTAGTGGAGGTGAAACTTCCGTGTAACCAAACTCAATAACATGAATATCCAACATAAAATTAATTAAAGCTCTTTCAAGTAAGGCAAATTTATTCTTTAACACAACAAATCTTGAACCTGATAACTTAATTGACGTTTCAAAATCAATATCATTATTTTTTTTACCTAGTTCAACATGGGATTTAATTTTAAAGGTAAATTTTTTTTTGTTTCCAAATTCCTTTATTAATTTATTATCTTTAAAATCTTTTCCTACAGGCACATCATCTAGGGCTAAATTTGGCATATTTGATAATAAAATATTTAAATCAGATTGTGTCTCTTTTTGATCTGAGGAAATTTTTTCAATTTCGGATGTAAGATTTTTTGATTTTTCAAAATTTGATTTATCTTTTGATTTAGAAAGATTTTTTTTCTCTTGCTCTAATTTTTCTTTCTTACTAATTAATTCTCTATTTCTTTTATCAATAAGTTCGAATTTTTCTATATTAAAATCGTAATTTCTATCTTTTAGTTTTTGCTTAAATATTTTTAGATTTTTTCTTAAATCTTTAAGATTATGCATCTTGTTTATCTATTTCTTCTTTTTTTCTTTCAGTAAATTTTACGGTAATAATGGATAATTCATAAAGCAATAATAAAGGTATGGCTAGACCAATCTGTGTAATCGGGTCAGGTGGTGTTAATATTGCTGCAACAGTGAAAATAATTACGATTACATATCTTCTTGTTTTTTTGAGATAATTAGAATTGACCACACCGATTCTTGCCAATAAATTCAATAGTATTGGAAGTTGAAAACTTATTCCAAATGCAAATATCAATCGCATAATTAAAGATAAATATTCGTTTACTTTTGCCTCTAATTGTATCGGTAAAGTTGTGTTGGTCCCAACAGTTTCAAATGATAAAAAAAATTTAATAGCTAATGGCATAACTAAATAATAAACTAATAGTCCACCTAAAAGAAAAAGTATAGGTGTTGATATTAGGTAAGGAAGAATTGCTTGTTTTTCATTTTTATAAAGTCCTGGAGCGATAAACTTATATATTTGAATTAGTAGTACTGGACTACCTAAAAAAAAGGCGGCAAAAAAAGCAACTTTTAGATAAGTTATAAATGTCTCATGCAAAGCAGTAAATATTAATCGTCTAGAGTTATCATCATTTTTTACAGCATTAGCGTAAGGCTCAACTAAAAAATTATAGATTTGTTCTGCAAAAGTATAGGATATAATAAATATTATTAATATAAATATAATCGACTTGATCAATCTTGACCTTAATTCTGTAAAATGACTAGTAAATGAATTAATTTCGGTCATCTTTTCTTTCTTTATTCTTTTTATTGTCTTCTGATATTTCTTTATCTAAATCAATTTCATTAGTAACTGAGGAAATTTCTTTTTGAAAATTACTAAAAATATTTTTTACTTTCCCTAGATAAGTACCTATTTTTTTGAGAGCGACTGGGAATTCTTTAGGTCCTAATACTAATATTGCAATTATTACGACCGCTAATATCTCTAACCATCCAATTTGAGGCATTTAAGATTATTTGTCAGTATTTGAATTATCAGTATCGTTATTATTATTGTCGTTTTTAGATGCTGTGTCATCAGACATGCCCTTCTTAAAACTTTTGATACCTTTAGCTAGGTCACCCATTATACTTGAAATTTTACCTTTGCCAAAAAGTATAACAACTAAAATGGCTATTATTATAATACCTGTCCAACCAATATTTCCCATAGGTTAGTTATACACAAAAAAATTGATTAAATAAATATCTTTATTTATCAGTCTCTGGAGCCTTGTTAATAGCATCTTCAATATCATCATAAATATTCTGTTTTTCATTCATAGACTGCTCTTTAAAAAATTTTCCAGTGCCAAAAATCGATTTATCAATTGTAGAAGTATCTATTAAACCTGCGGATCCTAATTCGTCAATTGTCGGTAAATCAGACAATTTTTGTATATTAAAATGATTTAAAAAATTTTCTGTTGTGGCATATTGAATAGGCTTTCCTATAACGTCTTTTCTACCCGCGGGTCTTACCCAGTCTAATTCTAATAAAGTTTCTAATGTATTTGAGGCAAATGATACACCACGAATTTCCTCTATCTCAGATCTAGTTACAGGCTGGTGATAAACAATAATTGCCAATGTTTCAATTGTAGCTTTCGATAATTTTTTTTGAGTTGATTTCTGTAGTGACATTAATTTAGATAAATCCTCTGCAGTTCTAAAAGACCATTTATTCTTTATACATACTAAATTTATACCTCTGTTTTGATAATTTTCTTTTAGTTTTTCTAATAATTTATCTATACTAGAGTTAGTCTGAAGTCTTTTTTCTATTGTCTCTATATCTAATGGTTCCGATGCTGCAAATAAAATAGCTTCAACCTTTCTTTCAAGTTTGGAAATTAAGGAGGGAAACGAAATAATGTTATCTTTATTTCTGTCCTTGTTTTTATTTTTATTTTTATTTTTATTTTTCATTTATTATTAGCTTTTTTTATCATTAGTTTATCAAACATTTTTTTTTGTAAAATTTGTATCATGCCCTCTTTTGTTAGTTCTAAACTAGCCGCTAAAATACCAGCTAAGCCAGTTTTTTTCATTTCTTTATTAGAATAATAATTAGGTATAAGTTCATTAATATCTTTCCAATCACTGATATTGTTAATATTTTGTTTAATTTGCTTTATACCTTCCTCAGCAGTAAGAACCGGTAACTTGGGAATATTAATTTTTTGAAATGATTTTTGCATCTCTAAATTTGAGTAAGTTTTTAACAATTCATATAATGTAACGTCATATATTGGAGTATTAATTGATCTGATGCCGCCTTTCATTCCTCTAGTGAAAATATGAACCCCTAGTCTATTTTTTTTTAACATTTGGTCAGAAAGAATTCTTATTAATTCTAATTTTTTTAGTTGAAGTTTAAGTTTTTCTGCAACCTCTAATGCTTTAAAATCATCAAACTCATCTTCAGGAAGCAATAATTTTGATTTTAAATACGCTAGCCATGTTGCCATTAATAGATATTCTGATGCGGTTTCTAAATTTACATTTTCCTTACTCTTAATAAAGTTCAGGAATTGATCAGCAAGTTTTGTTATTGATATATCCGTTAAATTTACTTTTTGAGCTTTCGCAAGATCAAGTAAAATTTCCAAAGGACCGCTATAATTAGGTATATCTACTGATATTTGTCTTTGGTTTTTTGATTCCATTAAAATCATTTTATCTTAAAAATCTAAAAAATTCTGAAGTTTTTTTTGCTGTAAATTTATCAATATTGGGAACCGTTTTGATTAATTTGTAACTATCTTTATAATCACCAGCGCAGTATAAAACTATATTGCATCCGGCGTTTAAAGACTTTTTAGCGTTTGTTATCAAGTCGTATTTTAAGGATTTCATTGAAATATCATCTGAAATTAAAATTCCATTAAATCCTAATTTTTTTCTAATAATATTTGAAATGATCTTTTTTGAAAAGGTGGCAACATTTTTTTTATCAATTTTTGTATATAAAATATGAGCGGTCATTGCGAAAAAAGATTTGCTATTCTTAAATGCACTAAAATCAAACTTACTTAAGTTTTTGTAACTCAATTTTACCTTGGGTGTTTTTAAATGACTATCTAAATTTGCACAACCATGACCAGGAATATGCTTAATTACGGTTCCTATTTTTTTTTTTCTATATTCTTGTATACAAATATTTCCAAGTATTTTCACAATTTTAGGTGAACTTGAAAAACTTCTATTGCCTATAATTTCATGTGTATTATCATTAAGTACATCTAAAACTGGCACAGTATTAATATTAATTCCGATTTGTTTTAGATGTGAAGTCACTCTATTGATATATTTCTTAAATAAATTGATTCCATTTTTGGAATTTAGTTCATACATGGAACCAAAAAAATTTTGAGAAAAATTATTATCAAAAATATTCCTTAGTCTTGAAACTTTGGATCCTTCTTCGTCTATTAAGATTGGAAAATTAGGCTCTTTAGATAAACTTTTTATATTTTTTATTAATCTTTTGATTTGGGATAAATTTTTAATATTTCTTTTAAAAAGAATTACACCCCAAGGTTTTTCTTGAGAGAATAATTTTTCTTCGTCTTTAGATAATTTGGTGCTCTTGATACTTATTATAATAGCTTTTTTCTTCATTTTGATTTAATTAAATCCCAAAAACTTCTTTTTTTTTCTTTTTCAATACCTTCTGAAAAAGAATCATTAAATATGATAACATTATTCGTATTATTATCTAAAATTGGAACATTTAAATCTTTGGATTTTAATTTTTTTTCAAACTCAGATCTGTTTAGGTTCGTTTCTTCAATATTCTTTTTTGATGAATAATATTTAAATGTAACTAAAAAAAAAGAGATAACTAGAAATAATAAAAAAAAGCTTAAAAATTTTTGCATTACATTTTATTAGGCAATGAAACTCCAAGAATACCCATACCTCTTTGTATAACGATAGAAACAAGAACTATAATTGATAAAGTTCCAATATTTTTTATGGAAGAGTTTTTAAGAAATTTATATTCTTCATTTTCGTTTCCTTTACTCCAGTATGCATGAAATAGTGTAGCAATTTCATAAAGATAATAAGAAATTCTATGTGGTTCGTATTTTAAAGATGATGTTTCGACTATTTTAGGCCATTCTAATATTTTTCTTAATATCTTAACTTCATAATTATTTAATTTCAAATTTTCAGCTTTAATTATAAATTGATCATTAATATCTTTATTTAAAATTCTAAAAAGAGATTTTATTCTTGCAAAAGAATATTGAACATAAAAAACTGGATTCTCTTTATTTTTTTCTAAAACTTTATCAAAATCAAAATCAAGTTCAACTTCATTACTTCTATTTAACATCATAAATCTCACGGAGTCTTTATCTACCTCTTTTAATAAATCACTTGCTGATATAAAGTCACCAGCTCTCTTAGACATCTTAAATGGTTTGCCATTTTTATAAAGTTTTACAAGTTGGCAAACTTTACAATCAAGCTTAACTTGATTATTAGAAAGAGCTTTAACTACAGCGGTAATTCTTTTTACATAACCTGTGTGATCAGCTCCCAATACATTAATTAAATAATCGTAATTTCTCTCCACTTTGTCCATGTGATAAGCAACATCATTGGCAAAGTAGGTCCAGCTTCCGTCATTTTTTTGTAAAGCTCTGTCGTTATCGTCACCAAAAACCGTAGATTTGAAAATTAATCTTTTAGTTTTTTTCCAGTTTTTATCTATTTCACCTTTTGGAGGGTTGAGATATCCTTCCTTTACAAAATTATTCTCTTTTAACTTACTAACCGCTTTATTAACTAATTGCTTTTCTACTAAATCTGTTTCTGAAAAAAAATTATCATGTTCTATACCCAAATTTTTAAGATCATTCTTAATTAATTGCATTGAATAATTTAAAGATTCTTTCTTTAATAAATTAAAACTTTTTTCAAAATCTATGAATTTTTCAGTCTTATAAGAAGCAATAATCTTTTTTGCGATGTCTTTTATATATTGTCCTGGATAAAGATCATCGCTTTCAACAAATTTTTCATCATATAATATTTCTCTTATTCTGAAATAAACTGATTTAGTAAAGTTTGTTATTTGATTGCCATAATCATTTATATAATATTCCTTGGTAACCTTATTGCCGTTGAATTTTAATAAATTTGCCAAAACATCTCCATAAATTGCTCCTCGACAATGTCCCACATGCATTGGGCCAGTAGGATTTGCAGAAACAAATTCAATATTATAACTATTATTAGATTTTTTCATTCCAAAAAAATCTCTATTTTTCAAAATTTCATTTATAATCGTACTCGTGGCTGTATTTGAAAGTTTAAAGTTAAGAAATCCTGGACCAGCAATTGATATATTTTCGAAGTCGTTTAAACTTTTAATTAAAAGTTCCTTAATCTTTTTTGCCAACTCTAAGGAATTTTGTTTATTAATTTTTGCTAGTACAAGGGATATATTACAAGACAAATCACAATCAAAATTAATTGGAGGGACTTCAACTGTAACACCCCTAAAATTACTTAAATTACTCAATCCCAATTTTTTAGAGTTTTTGTCAATTAATTCCTTAATTTTATTTAGGTAATTTTCAAATATGTTCATTTTATTTTATTATATAAATTAATTGCAAATCTATCAGTCATACCTGCAATAAAATCACAAATATTTCTTTCGGTCTCTATTTTTTTTACTAATTCGTAATCTAGATATTTTTTTGGATCTTTTTTAATTTTTTTAAATAAAAATTTTACTACTTTTTTCCCATAATTTGTTTTGTCTTTAACACTTTTATGAAAATACATCTTTTCTTTTAAAAATTTTTTGATAGTTATATCAAAAAAATTCATTTTTTTTGAAAAACATACTATAGGATAAGCTGCTTTATGCAGGTCAGATAGTCTTTTAATTTTATTTATTTTAATATTTTTTTTTGTATTTAAGATTATATCTTTAACCATTTCATTTATTATCTCTCTAATAATTTGCCTTAGAACTAAATCTGGTGAATGCGCGTTATATTTTTTTTTATGTTTTTTAATTATTAAATCAAGAATTGGAAGATTTTCAAGATCTTTAAGTTTGAATAAGTTTGCCCTTAAACCATCCTCTAAATCGTGGCTATTATATGCAATATCGTCAGAAATTGATGCAATCTGAGCTTCTAATGATGGACTTTGCTTAAAATTAATTTTTTTTTTAAAATAATCTTTTCCTAAAATATTATTAAATTTTTTTAAATCATATATTGGGCCATTATGCTTAATCAAACCATCAAGAGTTTCGAACGTTAAGTTTAACCCTGTAAAATTGTAATATTTACTTTCTAAAAGTGTAACTATTCTTATAGTTTGAATATTATGATCAAATCCACCGTGATTTATCATACACTCATTTAATGCATCTTCTCCAGCGTGACCAAATGGAGTGTGGCCTAAGTCGTGTGCTAAACTTAGCGTTTCGCATAAATCTTCGTTAATTTGAAAATATTTTGCTAAAGTTCTAGCTATTTGTGCTACTTCAAGTGAGTGTGTAATTCTTGTGCGAAAATGGTCCCCCGAGGTATTTATAAATACCTGTGTTTTATGTTTTAGTCTTCTGAAAGCTGTTGAATGCACAATTCTATCTCTATCTCTTTGATAAGGTGATCTAAAGGCACTTTTCTTTTCTTTATTAAATCTACCTCTTGATACAATAGAAGTAGACAATGAAGAAAAGCTATTTTTTTGCATATTTACCTAATAAAATATATACTAAATAATAGCTTAATATGACAAAAAAAATAACTTTTACAGACAGCGCTAAAGAGCAAATTGAAAAAATTATAAATAGTGACCAGTCTAAAAAATATTTTAGAATTTCAGTAAAAGGTGGTGGTTGCTCAGGTTTTAAATATAATTTTAGTTTTGATGATAAAATTGAAAACGAAGACTTGGTTTTTGATAAGATAATAATAGATAAAGATTCGCTAGATATCATTAACGGCTCAATACTTGATTTTAAAAAAGAGATGATCGGTGAGTCTTTTGTAATAAATAATCCAAAAGCATCTTCATCGTGTGGCTGTGGTCTTTCCTTTTCTGTTTAATGAAAATAATTTCCTGGAATGTAAACTCTGTAAGAGCAAGAATAAACAATATTCTTAATTATATAAAAGATTCAAAGCCAGATATTTTGTTCTTACAAGAAATTAAAACCCAAGATGAAAATTTTCCAGAAGAAACATTCCAAGATATTGGATATAATTCCTTTATTTTTGGGCAAAAAAGCTATAATGGTGTCGCATTCTTATCTAAACTAAAAATAGCAAATATTGAAAAAAATTTTATTAATGATAGCCTAAAGCAGTCAAGGATAATAGTTGGTGAAATTTCATTAAATAAAAAGAAAATTAAATTAATTAATATATATGTGCCTAATGGAAATCCAGTAGATACCGACAAATATACTTACAAAAAAAATTGGTTAAATCAATTTACAAAAAATATAAAAAAAGAAATTGAAAAAAACCCAAACATTATTATATCGGGAGATTTTAATATAATTCCTGAGGAAATAGACGTACACGATTTTGAAAGATATAAAAACGATGCGCTCGGTAGACTAGAAATTAGAAAAAAATTTAGAGAATTACTAAATCTGGGATTTCAAGATGTTTTTAGATTTAAAAATAAAACTAAAGAAGAATACACTTTTTGGGATTATTTTGCAGGTTCTTGGCAGAAAAATTATGGGATGCGAATAGATCATTTTTTAGTTTCAAATAATTTATTAGAAAATATAAAATCAAT
>MDTG01092855.1_pt1 | contig 14181 bp, 9 predicted proteins | sample 811421 | NCBI WGS metagenome assembly MDTG01 (sample SAMN05326645, study PRJNA326480) | marine metagenome | isolation source: seawater | place: Pacific Ocean: South East | collected 2011 | reverse complement strand
TCCCCAAAAAACTTCTGAATAATATATGTTGCAACCCCGACCGCAGGATTAACAACTGCCGCTCCAGCAACGGCAGCTGCTGTAGACAACTGCGGAAAAACATCTACATTCAGTCTCTGGGTCTCTGCAGCCAAGTCAATTTCTCCCGACATATTCACCCTCGCAGCTGGGCCTCGCATAACGAAGTCGTCCGTTTTGGCTACTCCATCCGAAACCACAAAATTACTTTCTATGTTCTCAAAATTAAAACCAGAACTAAAAACATCACTGAAATCCAGAACCAATCGTCTAGGGAGTGCCTGCAAACTTAAAATACCCAATAATTTTGCAGCTCCCGGCTCTAGCTTGATAAACTGCCCATTATGCCCTTTAATAGTAATGCGACCATCTAGAGTTGAATAATCAATTTTATAAGGAACCCCGTCCCAACCAACTTGCCCTATCAGTGTTCCGTGTCCCCCATCAATTCCTTTTGCATACCCGAACCGAGTGAGAAATTCACCAATATTGGAAACTTGCATTTTCACTTCTAATTGCGTTCTCGGAACATCACCCAATAAGGTCGCCCCCTCCACTGTAATTTTCCCATCAGCGTTAGCAACCTGTAGCAGATTTAAATTCCAAGCGGCAGAGGATGGATCAGCCACGAGCTCTAACGCTCCCAGTGATTTTCCCTCAAAAGAGAACTCTTTAGCAACAAGATCTATGCCTGGCAATTTTATCCAGTCTTGAGCCGCCCTGGGCGATGGACCAGTGGATGACTTTGCCGGGATATCTAATCTTTCAAAGCGCCCTACAAACTTATTCCGCAAATGTCCATCCCACTCCAATTTGCCTTTGCCTTGTCTGGCTACTATTAGAGCCTTCCAAATGTCTTCCTTCTTATGAGCATTCAAATCAATATTATTAAAACGACGTCCTCTTAATTTCAGTGAATTTACCCGGAAAACCAAATCAGTAAAATTAAACTTTGCAGATTTTTGAAAAGGGTCGGGGTTTACAACTGACGGTTCCTTACCAAGTAACAATTCACTCCATAAGTCTAGATCCAAATTGTCTAGGTCAACAGTCAACCCAACCCCCTGCTTAGACATTTTTACCCCTTTTCTATTCATTTTTACATCGCCACCTACTCCAACCCCTCCAACGTACCTCCCTTTCAATTCCGACAGCTGCCCAAACACCAAATCGCCGATTTGGATATTTAGGAGTCTCTCCCCCTGGGGCAACCATTTCATAACAAGGTTTGTGCTAATACTTGTTTGGATGGGTTTGTCTAGTGGTGGGGGTAAAAGGCTCTTTATACCCACCAGATTAGAACTAAGGTTTAATTGGGGAAATTTACCAGACAAATCCAAAGTTCCCGACCAGTCACTAGTTCCTGATAAAAATGACCCGGAATCACTCTTATCAAATTGCAAATGGTCAACATCAAACCCACCTTTGAGATTGACAAAAACTTTCCCCTTATCATCCCTTTCCAAGATATATGTCAAATTTTCGCCCATAAAACGTCCCGAGCCTTGGCCAGTATAAATCCCCCTCCTATCAAAATGAATTTTGTGAGAGTAACCCTCTAAATTTAATATGGTTTCTCCAATTCTCCAAGAACCACCTGATGCCTGATAATCCCCCCTTACTTTCTTTGGTAAGCCTTTCTCAAACGGATGGACATATTCAAAAGCCACATGCCCTACCCCGTCAGCTTTAATATTTTTTAATATTCCAGATGTTTTCTCTCCCAAAGGACTATTTCTTATAAACCTATGGAAATCAGACGGGATACCACTCCCTCTCCCGGCCAAAATTAAATACTCTTTTTTGGTCCCTAACCTATGAACTTTTGCTGTAGAGCCTGATATATCAATATCATAGATACTTCCTGAACTAGCAATCATAGAAATTTTTCGATCGCTCAATGCAACTCGACCAGCAAGTCCACTAACGGTTGGCCACTGTTTCGAAAATTGAAGTTTAACCTTGGAGAGTGACGCGGTTAAAGCAAGATCGTTCAAACTAAATAATTTGCCACTGCCTATTCTTTTTGTAGGGCCAGACCAAATCAACCTCCCGTCTGAGATTGTTCCGGACTGTATAGAACGTTTCATCCAATCAATGGTTTTTGGAGCTCTCTTAGGCATATATTTCCAAAGATTGGTTGCCGACAAACTATTTATTCTTACTTCTATACCAAAAGCTCCTTTTTTATCACTGTAACCTCCTTCAAAAGTACCAGTCATATCGCCGTTTCTGTATTCCCCATCCCTTAAAGACACCAATAAATTATTTTTGTTTCCTTCCCAATTAATTTTAGCCTTAATATCATCAAAAACCAGTCGATTAGCTAAGACGGGGTTGTTCAGTATCGTCACATCAGAAGACTCCAATACAATTGCCCCCCTGTCTTTGGTCATGTCTATTCGACCATCCGCGCCAGAAATAGTAATATTCTTATTATCTGCATCAAGCGTTAGGTCTTTAAAACCAGAAGTAAATTTACTGATACTGTAATTGTCTGCTTTACGAGTCCAAAAAACCGATGTATCGAAAGTCTTCGCTGAAGTCCCTTTGTTCATAACAACCTGAGGAAGTTCCCGATAAACACCCGATTCCCGTACCAGGGGTAAAAAAGCCCCCATATCCATATTCCCAAGCTCCAGCTCATAATTTGTGCTTTGGTGGACAGCAACCCTGGTAAACTTAAAGTTAATAGGATTTTGACTTAATTTGCCTCCATCATCTAGCAATATGTTGTGTCCTTTGACTACTACCTGATCAGCGCCATTATTCCAATTTAATACCCCTTCCAGCCTATCCAAAACCAACTCTTTGGAACCGTTACCACTTTCGATCTTCACATCCGATAATGCCAAATCCACTGTTAACTCATTGATTTCAGTTGACCCAAATCTTCCCCAAAATTTAAGATCCCCAAAACCTTGTTTTACCCTCAAAGGCATAATCATATCTGGGTAGTATGCATTTATGATTTGGTTAATTCGAGATGATTTTAACTCCAAGAAAATGACCCCATCTTTCATCGAAAAGTTTTTTCTATCAGCACTCTTGAAACTTGCCCTAAGGATCAGAGATTCCGCTAAGCTTGGAGAAGGATTCCCAGAAAGACTTAACTCATGAACTCCTTCATAATTATCTATCCTTAGGTTGGCGTTTTTAATCTCAGTAGTTGGTCTCTTTTGATATTCGTCTGTCCAATTTATAGTGGCATTTCTAACTAAGATTTGACGTTGTCCAGCAATCCAGTTCTTTAGGCCCTTAGTACTATCCAAACTATATTCACCAACTGGGGCCCCTGCTACCCAAAGCTTCCCTTGAACATCTCGGCGCACCTCCAAAACCGGCTGAGATATTTGTAGGGAATGAAAAGACAGGTTGGCAGAAAGCAGCGGAATAATTGAGAGTACAGCATCTACACGTTCGAGTTTTAGCGCCGTCTGGCCGCTATTTTCGGACACGTGGACATCGTATAAACTTAATTTAGGCCGGTACCCGCGCCACTCCCCTTCGATTCGACCAATAGTTACTGGTTGCCCTACAGCATTGGTCAACCCTTTGTTAACCAGCAGCCTATAATCATCAATAGAGGGGAGCAGTACATATCGCATGGTCAAAACACCTATTGCTATCCCAAGACACGAATACATAGCAAACAACCCCGACCCCCTCAGGATCCGGAAAACACCGTTAAAAAAGTGTCTTATACCATTGAAAATATTCAATTCCTATCTTCTCTTCCTAAATTACCAAGACTATTCTGCATATACAAAATTAAACAGCAATTTTTAGCGCATTTAAATGCTAGTTGATATAAACTTGTGTAATTTTTTTAGGATAGAATAACACTAATGGCAGAAGAAAACGGAATCATCTGGAAGGACGGGAATCTAATCCCTTGGGAGGAGGCTACTACACATGTGTTATCCCACTCTCTTCACTACGGTTTAGCAGTATTCGAGGGGATGCGGGCCTATGAAACAAAAAAGGGCCCGGCTATTTTTCGACTTAATGAACATATTGAGAGACTGTTCAATTCTGCGAAAATATATCTTATGGAGATACCTCATAAACCAGAGGTGCTTATTAAAGCCTGTGTAGACGTTGTAAGGGAAAATGAGCTGGCGTCAGGGTACGTTCGACCAATATCTTTTTATGGGCCAGAGAAAAGGGGAGTTTCTCCAGTTGGCGCAAAAGTACACACAGCCATAGCAGCCTGGGAGTGGGGCGCCTACCTAGGACAAGAAGCAATCGAGGAAGGCATTAGAGTAAAAACCTCTAGTTATGCTAGACATCATGTAAATGTCACAATGTGCAGGGCCAAGTACTCTGGCACATATGCCAACTCCATTTTGGCTAACCAAGAGGCACTAGAACATGGCTATGACGAAGCACTTTTATTAGATGTTGACGGATTTGTGGCTGAAGGGGCAGGAGAAAACTTGTTTATTGTTAAAGATAACAAACTTTACGAGCCAGAACTTACTTCTGCTCTGATAGGGATTACGCGAGATACGGTAATACGTTTGGCCGAGGACTTAGGCTTAAAAGTTGAACAAAGAAGATTAACAAGAGACGACGTGTACACTGCTGACGAAGCCTTCTTCACAGGAACTGCTGCCGAGGTGACACCAATAAAGGAGCTTGATAGCAGAATTATTGGGACCGGGAAAAAAGGGCCCATTACACATAAATTACAATCTTTGTTTTTTAAACTGGTAAATGGGCAACTCGACAAATACGAAAACTTTTTAACCTATATCAGATAACAAAATGAGCTCATCTAAAGATGCACCAGATTCTGAAAAGGTAATAAACATACAAAAAGCAGACCTACCCCTTCATTGTCCTACTGGAGAGCAAAGCGCCTGGAGTATGCATCCGAAGGTATTCCTACCAATAGATCAAGATGGTCAGGCAAGCTGCCCTTACTGCGGTACACGTTATAATATCCTAACAAACTGACTAAGATCTTATGTAACCTTGCCAGGAGAATGGTTAAGTGAAAAAAATACTCTTGATAGCACCCTCTTGGGTAGGGGATGCAATAATGAGTCAACCATTGATCACTGAGCTTAAAAATTCTAATAAGCAATGCCAGCTAGACGTGTTAGCACCAGCCTGGGTATCACCGGTTTTCAAAACGATGGAAGCCGTTGAAAAAACCCTTGTATCACCATTCAAGCATGGTCAATTAAAGTTAAAAGAGAGAATAAAACTTGGTGCATATATTAGGGCATCCAGCTATGACGAATGTTATGTTCTTCCAAATTCCTTCAAAAGTGCTCTGATTCCATTTTTTGCTCGAATACCAGTTAGAGTTGGTTACATTGGTGAATGCAGATACCCTTTATTAACCAAATGTCTACCGTTAGATAAAAAGAAATATCCTATGATGGTTGATCGATTTGCTAATTTAGCTGACCATAAAAACACAAATATAGACGGAAAACCAAAATGGCCGAAACTAACAATTTCCAAAAATTCAAAAGCACTTATTAGGCATAAATTCTTTGACGAGACAACAAAAAAAATAGCTTGTTTTTGTCCTGGAGCAGAGTTTGGCCCCTCCAAAATATGGCCGCAAAAAAAATATGGTCAGCTAGCTAAACGTCTTACAAAGCAAGGATATCTGGTGGTTACGATTGGCTCTAAAAATGACTCCCACATCGGCAAAAAAATAAGTAGCGAGAGTGGAAATTTGGTAATAAATCTGTGTGGGCAAACAACTCTCCAGGAAGCTATCGAAGTAATTGGGACCAGCGATTTGGTAATTTCCAATGACTCAGGACTTATGCATGTGGCAGCAGCATTAGACCGCCCTTTAATTGCGATATTTGGGTCTAGTTCCCCTGAATTCACCCCACCATTAACTGAAAGTGCCCTAATTTCTAGGATCGAGTTACCCTGTAGTCCATGTTTTGAAAGATCATGTCCCCTAAACCACTTGAAATGTTTAAACAATATCAGCGTTCAATCGGTAGAAAATCAAATAGACCAATTGCTTAAACAGCTGTCTGAAAAAGCAATAAGGCCGAAAAGTGGCAATTTAAAAAGCGCTCGGTCTTAATAGCAACAGCCCAATGTCAGAGAAAATTTCATACAAATCTCCTTGGTGGCTACCAACTGCTCACTTACAAACAATCTATCCATACTTTTTTTTGAAGGGTAACCCTGCCAAATACCAGAGGGAACGTTTGAATACTCAAGACGGAGATTTTATTGACTTTGACTGGCTTAATGGACCTTCTAATTCTCCAATTATTATTGTATTTCACGGGTTAGAGGGATCTTCCAAAAGTCATTACGTTAACGCAATTATGCAACATATAAAACAACTAAATTGGCGTGGTGTATCTCCGAACTTTCGAGGGTGCAGTGGAACCAATAACAATCTCGCTAGAGCCTATCATTCAGGTGACCACAATGACATAGACTTGATGATAAAACATGTTCGAAACAAAACAACTGGTCCAATTTTTACTGTAGGTGTATCCCTAGGTGGAAATGCTCTACTAAAATGGTTATCAATTAAATCCTACAAACCAAAGAAATCTATCCGGGCGAGCGCTTCTATATCAACCCCTTTCAATCTCATGACCACTGGGGATTTGCTGGAAAACGGTGTTAATAAGGTCTATAGTCGGCATTTTTTAAAAACTCTTAAAACCAAGTGTGTTGAAAAATTAAAAATACTACCTGATAATTTTAGTCTGGAAAAAATCATGAATGCGACTACTTTAAGAGATTTTGATAACAATTATACGGCCCCGGCGCATGGATACCGAGATGTAAATGACTATTGGACTCGGGCAAGCTCAATCACTGACCTAAATAATATTGATAGTCCAACCTTGTTAATCCACTCTAAAAATGACCCCTTTCTCCCTAAGCCTCATCTTCCAAATAGTAATTTTCTTCCTGATAACATCCTGTGCCTTTACACTGACGGCGGTGGTCATGTAGGCTTCACTTCTGGAAATTTCCCTGGCAATCTTAGCTGGTTACCAAACACCTTATTTAACTATTTTAAACAATTTTTATAGCACATCAAATTTCTTATGCCGACTCATAATCTACCAAGCGAAATATTTAAGGCTTACGATATAAGAGGTATCGTAGGTAAAACTTTGACTTTTGAAGGAGTCAACATGATAGGTCAGGCAATAGGCCGTTTGATTGATGAGAAGAACCTCAACAATCCTATAATTTGCGTGGGTCGTGATGGTCGCAAATCAGGTGAAGATATTGCGAAATCTTTAATTGATGGATTGCAGAACTCCACAAAGATAGAAGTTGTTAACATTGGCCAAGTAACAACCCCCCTTTTATACTTTGCAGCTATAAAAAAATCTCAAGGTACTGGAATTATGGTAACAGGTAGCCATAATCCTCCTGAATACAACGGTCTTAAAATAATGATTTCAGGTAACACACTGTCAGGGAATGAAATTCAGGAGATTTACAAAATAGCAAAAAACTTGAAATCCAAAAGTAATACTGACAAGACCACGACAAACCTAAGCTTTGACGAGGCTTATGAGAGAGAGATAGTGGGGCAAATTAAAGTGAAACGAAAAATGAAAATTGCTATTGACTGCGGGAATGGAATTGCCGGGAAATATGCAGCACGGGTATTTGAAGGAATTGGCTGTGATGTTGAAGAATTATATTGCGAAGTTGACGGTGACTTCCCAAATCACCACCCGGACCCATCTAGACCCGAAAATTTAACTGACCTTATCTCTTTACTAAAAAAAAGTGATGCGGAGATTGGCTTAGCCTTTGATGGAGATGGAGATCGACTAGGAGTGGTCACAAAATCAGGTGAAATTATTTATCCCGATAGACAATTGATGCTGTTGGCGAAAGATGTTTTATCGCGGAATCCGGGCGCAGACATTATCTACGATGTCAAATGCAGCTCATTACTTGAGAAATGGATAAAGAAATATGGCGGTAATCCAGTTATGTATAAAACAGGGCACTCCTTGATAAAAAAAAAGATGCGTCAGACATCATCACCTTTGTCAGGAGAAATGAGTGGGCATATATTTTTTAAAGAAGATTGGTTTGGATTCGATGATGGAATTTATGCCGGAGCTCGATTACTCCAGGTTTTAAGCAAGGGGCCGGATGCTACTAAAACTTTAAACTCTCTACCAAATTCAATTAATACCCCTGAGCTACAGATACCTTTAAAAGAGGGCGAGAATTATGCGTTTATTGCAAAATTAAAGAAAACCAACAAACTGCAAAGAGCAGAAAAAATGATCACCATAGATGGACTTAGAGCGGAATATGCCTTTGGCTTTGGGCTCGCAAGGGCCTCAAACACAACTCCGGTAATCGTGCTCCGATTTGAGGCAAATAACCATAAGTCTCTAGATATTATCCAGGATGAATTCCGAGAAGCTCTTCTAGAAGTTAATCCTACGATTTTAATTCCATTTTGAAACTCTTGCATTTAAGAAAAGTGCTTTTTTGACACCCATTGTTTGACAGATTGCAATGCGGTGGCTATTTTTTCTGGTTGATCTCCACCCCCCTGTGCCATAGTTGGTCGCCCTCCTCCTTTTCCACCAACCTGCCTAGCCACAAACGAAACCAGATCGCCAGCTTTAAATTGATCACTGAGATCTTCGGTAACACCAGCAACCAAAATAACATTACCTGACCTGACTGCCGCCAAAACGATAATGCCACTGGTAAGCTTAGTCTTGACTTGATCCATGGTTTGCCGCAGCACGGCTATGTCCGCATTTTCAACCACTGTGGCAATTACCTTCATTCCTTTGACTAATTCTGCATTAGTTACAATGTCACCACCTTGCGATGCCGCCAGCTTGGAGCGAAGCTTAGTATTATCTCTTTCCAACAACTTGATATTTTCAAGCAGTGATTTCAACTTATCATTCATCTCCTCAGGACTAGCCTTTAACATAGTTCTGACTCTTTTTAACTCAGTTTCGTCATTCTGAATGAAACTTAGCGCTCTATCCCCTGTGGCAGCCTCAATTCGTCTGACCCCAGCCGCCACCCCTGTCTCTTCAATTATTTTAAATAATCCTATTTCACCTGTTTTACTAACATGAGTACCGCCACAGAGCTCTTTTGAGAAATTATCCATACCCACAACTCTAACAGTATCTGAATATTTTTCCCCAAAGAGTGCCAATGCCCCTTCTTCCACCGCTTTGTCATAGGACATAACATTCGCAGTTACTGATATGTTTTGGCGAACTTGCTCATTGACAATTTTCTCAATGCTACTGATTTGAGTTCCTGATAATGGTTTATTGTTTGAAAAATCAAACCGAGTCTTATCTTCGTCGACCAATGACCCTTTCTGTTGGACGTGATCCCCCAAAACTTGGCGCAGAGCAGCATGCATAAGGTGGGTTGCCGAATGATTGCAAGTTGCCTTTTGTCTCATAGAGCGATCGACCTGGGCATCAAGATTGTCACCTATGCTGATTTTTCCCTGCTTAAGGAACCCATGGTGCCCAACAACACCTACTCGAACAGTCTGAGTATCATTAACAATAAAGTTTGAAAAAGGAGTAGCTTTACCCAATAATTCTCCTCTATCACCAATCTGCCCACCCGATTCCGCATAAAAGGGAGTTTGATTCAAAACAACAACACCGGAGTCACCCTCATTAATTTCACCAACAGGTTGATTGTTAATATATATGGCTACAACCACAGCCTCGGTAATTAACTTTTGATATCCGAAGAATTTTGTTTCTTCACCTTCATAACTAAGTGATATGTTTTTCTGAAATTTTGAAGAAGCTCTTGCCCGTTCTCTTTGGCTTTCCATGGCGGCTTCAAATCCGGAAAGATCTAAACGCATGTTTCTCTCTCGCGCTATATCAGCTGTTAGATCTACGGGGAAACCATAGGTATCATAAAGTCTAAAAACTGTTTCTCCATCCAGGACTCCGTCCTCACGTAGCAACGCCATTTCCAAAAGTCCCATGCCATTATCCAGGGTTTGAGCAAAGCGAACTTCTTCTTCGCGTATAATCGAAGCCACATGTTTCTGTGACGCAGCAATTTCTGGAAAAGCCTCTCCCATCTCTAAAGCTACATCACTAACAAGTCGATGGAAGAATGGATCTTTCTTTCCAAGTTTATACCCATGCCTAATTGCCCGTCTAATGATTCTTCGAAGGACATACCCCCTCCCCTCATTAGTTGGCACAACCCCATCAGTAATCAAAAAACTACAAGCTCGAATATGATCCGCTATCACCTTTAAAGAATTAGAACCAAGATCATCAACTTCCGTTGCAACTGCAGAGGCTTTTATCAAAGACTGAAACATATCAATCTCGTAATTAGAATGGACATTTTGGAGAACTGCGGCAATTCGTTCCAACCCCATACCAGTATCAACAGATGGTTTCGGCAATTTACTTAACTGACCTGAATCGCTCCGGTTAAACTGCATGAAAACAAGATTCCATATTTCTATAAACCGATCACCATCTTCCTCTGAAGACCCTGGAGGACCACCTTCAATGTGAGATCCATGATCCCAGAATATCTCAGAACAGGGGCCACAGGGTCCTGAATCTCCCATCTGCCAAAAATTATCACTCTGATATTTTTTCCCTCCTGCTTTATCCCCTATACGTATTATTTTTTCCAGTGGTACATTTATATCTTTGTGCCATATGTCAAATGCTTCGTCATCATTATCATAAACCGTAACCAGCAATCGCGCTGGGTCAAGCCCAAACTCTTTGGTAATCAATTGCCAGGAAAAACTTATAGCATCTCTCTTAAAATAATCGCCAAAACTAAAATTTCCTAACATCTCAAAAAAGGTATGATGACGCGCCGTATAACCCACATTTTCTAGATCATTATGCTTCCCTCCTGCGCGAACACACCTCTGAGACGTAACCGCTCGATCATAAGGTAATTTTTCCTGCCCTAGGAAGACGTCTTTGAACTGAACCATACCAGCATTGGTAAACAATAAGGTTGGATCATTGGCAGGAACCAAAGGGCTGGAGTTGACTCGATGATGCCCTTTGCTTTCAAAATATGACAAAAAATTTTCTCTTATGTCTTTACTTTTCATTTAATAGAACCGGTTTTTGAAAGCAATCTTCTCCACAATTTCTCGAGAAAACCCCCTTCCCATCATAAAACGTATCCTCTTGCTATTAACCTTAGCATCATCTGTATGCTCCCCGAATCTCTTCATCCATATCTGCTCTGCCACTTCACGTTCATCTTTAAGCAAAACAATCCGTGCTCTTTCCATCTCAGGCAACGTCACGCCTGTTTTTTTTAATTCAAATAGTATTTTTTTATGTCCATACCTGAATCTTTTACTAGCGATAAATGAATCCACAAACCTACTCTCTGAAAGCAGTCCAGTATGCTCGAGTTCAGCGATCAAAATCTCAACTAAACTAGCTGGGTATCCCCTTTGTAATAATGCCTGGGATAACCCTTGCCTGCTATGTTCTTTCCGGGACAGCAATCGATTAGCAGTTTTTCTCGCATCAGCTATGACTTTATTCTTCGTTTGTGTTGACACCATTAGGCTCTACAAGACCTAGTTTTTCCTTAATCCCACTCTCTAGCTTTGCAGCCACCTCAGGATTAGTTCTCAAGAATTCACGTACATTATCGCGGCCTTGCCCGATTCTATCACCATCATAACTATACCAAGACCCGGACTTTTCAATTGATCCATTTTGAACCCCGAGTTCTATTATCTCACCCTCTCGAGAAATACCACTGCCATACATAATATCAAATTCAGCTTTGCGAAATGGAGGCGCCACCTTGTTTTTAACCACCTTCGCTCGCGTTTCACTACCAACCACCTCATCACCCTTTTTAATGGTTCCTATACGCCTAATATCAATTCGAACGGAGGAATAGAATTTTAAGGCATTGCCTCCAGTTGTTGTCTCAGGATTGCCAAACATAACTCCTATTTTCATCCTAATTTGGTTAATAAATATTACCAAAGTATTGGATTTCTTGATATTTGCTGTCAACTTGCGCAGAGCCTGCGACATCAACCTCGCCTGAAGACCCATTTGGGGTTCACCCATCTCGCCCTCGATCTCAGCTCGTGGCGTTAAAGCAGCGACTGAGTCAACAACAACTACATCTACACTCCCAGATCTTACTAGCATATCAGCAATTTCTAGCGCTTGTTCACCATGATCCGGCTGGGAAATAAGCAAATCATCTGTCTTCACCCCTAGCTTAGCGGCATATTGGGGGTCCAATGCATGCTCTGCATCGACAAATGCTGCGGTACCCCCTATTTTCTGCATTTCAGCAATTACCGATAAAGTTAATGTGGTTTTTCCAGATGACTCGGGTCCATAGATTTCAACAACACGGCCCCTTGGCAAACCGCCTATACCAAGAGCCAAATCCAATCCAAGCGAACCAGTAGAAACGACCTGTAGTCCAGTTTCAATATCACTTTCACCCATTCGCATAATCGACCCTTTACCAAATTGCTTTTCAATCTGGGAAAGGGCTGCCTGAAGCGCTTTCTGACGGTTATCACTCATTAGTTATTCCTTCGCTGTTAAATTTTAGTTCTATTTTATGATTATCTCATAAACCATTAGGCATCAAATATAGCCCATTTTAAACCAAGCAGCTGATTATATCTGTCAGCTGCACCATTCTATAACCCCCTCCAAGGACCGAATAATAGTCTTCTCGCGAACCAACATTCTATTCCCAGAAAAGCAATATTTCAAAACCTCAACTTCACCTTTCCTTTGCCCTTCACTCGCGCCCCAACCTATAAATACAGTTCCAACAGGCTTCTCCGGACCACCCCCAGTGGGCCCCGCTATTCCGCTAACCGCAGTTACTATCGATGAGGCACTGTTTTGCAAAGTATTTTCGACCATTTCTTGTACAACTTGGTGGGAAACAGCACCGTGATTTTCTAAAGTTACCCGTTTAACACCCAATAAAGATATCTTTGCCTGGTTACTATAGGTAACATATCCCCGGTCAAACCAGTCAGAACTTCCCGGGATTCTTGTTATCACCTCGGAAATACCACCTCCAGTGCAAGATTCGGCCGTAGACAACACAAATTTTTTATCCGATAGAACCTCGCCAACTCGTTTTCCAAGAATATCTAGTGTATTTTCCATTATGGAATAAAAATTAATTTAATTAACGCCAAGCACAGTACGCTATAGAATGCAGCAAACAAATCATCAAGCATTACCCCAAACCCATTGGTCAAATTCTGATCAATCATGTTGATAGGATAAGGTTTATAAATATCAAAAACCCGGAACAAAACAAATGCAATCAAAAGCCAGAAATTGCCAGACGGGGTAAAAAATAAAACAAAGCAGAAACCAACTGTCTCGTCCCAAACAATTATACCGCTATCATGTTCACCCAGACTAGAGCCTGTCACATGGCACGCCCATGATCCAATGCCAAACATTAGCACCAAAACCAAAAGGAGTAATGTCGAATCAAATGCTATATCTAAAAAAAGGTACAATGGTATTGCCAAGCCTGTACCAAAAGTTCCCGGGGCAATCGATATTAAGCCCACTCCGAAACCAAGCCCTATGGCATGGGCCGGATGGGAAATAAGAAAAGCAAATTTCGGTTTGGAACTTTTAAGTTCTGAAGTGTTCAAAGCCCCCCTCGCTCAATATTAATGTGTCACCGTCTATATCGACGACCCTCAATCCCAACTGAGATGTTATTTCCCCAATTTGTGTACACCGTACATTTAATTTTTGGGAAATTTCCAAAACTCTATCGCTCTCAGTTTTAGGGGCAGTGAAAACAATCTCATAATCATCCCCTCCTGATAGGATAAGATCTCGAACTCTTCTTTCTTTTTTTAACTTTTCCAACTCGGGTTCACAAGGAATCGTAGAGTAATCAATCTGCCCCCCCACCTGTGACAATTTCAGTATATGGTTCACATCTTGAGCCAATCCATCTGATACATCAATAGCGCTTGATGCAACACCCAAAATTGCATGCCCAAGATCAACACGAGGGGTAGGAACCTCCAAAAAATACTCAAATCGTGACCAATGTTTATGCAAAAAAAACGAATCCTTAGATGTTTTATGCAACAACCCTGCCGCGGCACCCCCCAATGTTCCCGAAACCCAAATG
>MDTG01156940.1_pt1 | contig 14182 bp, 12 predicted proteins | sample 811421 | NCBI WGS metagenome assembly MDTG01 (sample SAMN05326645, study PRJNA326480) | marine metagenome | isolation source: seawater | place: Pacific Ocean: South East | collected 2011 | reverse complement strand
TCCTGTTCATTTAAGTATTGGGCAAGAGTTAACATCTGTTTTGATGGCGAAGTTTTATAGGAAAGGGGATCATTTAGTAGGAAATTATAGATCACATGCCCTTTCACTAAGTATTACCGAAAATATTAAACCAATAGTACTTGAACTACTTGCTAAAAAAGATGGAGTGTCTGGAGGTAAAGCTGGTTCAATGCATCTTTCTGTCCCTGAGAAAAATTTAATGTGGACTAGTGCAATAGTCGGAACAGGTGTCCCAATAGCAACAGGCATAGCTGAATCACTCAAAAGATTAACTAAAGACAATTTAGTTTCTGTTATGTTTGGTGATGGCGCAATAGAAGAAGGTTGTGTATTGGAATCTTTAAATCTAAGCTCAGTTTTTAAGTTGCCAATAATTTTTGTCCTTGAGGATAATGGACTTGCTATTCATACAAAAAAAAATGTACGTTCCACTGTTGGTGATTACTGTGAAATAGCGAAGACCTTTAATATTAAAACTTATAAAGCCTCTTTCAAGAATCCTGAACATCTTCATAATGAATTTGAAAAAGCATATAACTTTACGAGGAGAGAACGATTACCTTCTTTCATAACAATTGAATGTTATCGATGGATTGAGCATGTAGGTACAAATTTCGATTGGAGTTTAGGGTATCGTGATAAAGAAGAATTAGAAGATTGGAAAAAATATGATATTATAGAATCTCCAAATATAATCTCAATTTCGTCAGAATTTGTTCGTAATAAATCTCTTTTATATAAAGAAAAGTTTGCAAAGATATTCAAAGATTGTATGCAATATCCTGAACCAGAAAATAAAGACCTTTTAAAAAATGTCTATTAAAAAAGGAGCAGTATATGAAAAATAATTTTTCGATTAAAGATGACAATTATACATACTCTAAAGCTATCTGGTTGGCTTTAGGTAAAAAAATGCAAGAAGATCAAAAAATTCTGATATATGGTCTTGGAGTGGATGATCCCAAAGCAATGTATGAGACACTTTATGAATTCCCTAAGATCTTTGGATCCAATAGATGTTTTGATACTCCGCTCTCAGAAGATGCATTAACAGGATATGGAATAGGTTTAGCTCTCAGTGGTTTTAAACCAATACATGTTCATCAGAGAACTGATTTTCTTTTACTATGTTGCAATCAATTAATAAATATAGCTGCAAAAATAAAATACCTTTCTGATGGACAATTATCATGCCCATTTGTAGTTAGAGCTATTACAGGAAGAAGCTGGGGTCAAGGCAGTCAACATAGCCAAAGCTTCCATTCACTATTTGCAAATATTCCAGGTTTAAGAGTTCTAACTCCATCAACACCTCAAGATATTTACAATACTTATTTAAATGTATTCAACTCAAAAATTCCTACAATTATCATTGAACATAGAATGTTGTATAAAACAAGTTCTTATATAAAAGTATCTGATATGGTTCCAAAGATGACCAAGATATCTTCTGGAGATGCCGTCACATTCTGTTCTATAAGTCATATGACACTTGAAGTTCAGAAAGTTGTGGAAAATTTAAATAAGAAAAATATATTATGTGATCATTTCTCCTTAGTAGATCATACTAATATTGATACAAATGAATTGTTCTCTTCAGTAAAGAAAAGTCAAATACTAATTTTAGTAGATCATGGTTGGTTAAAATGTTCTATAGTTCATTCAATTGCATTTATCTTAAGAGAAAAAGGATTTACGGGTAAAATTAAAGTATTGGGTTATGCTGATTCACCATGTCCTACCTCCAGAAACCTAGAAAATTATTTTTACCCATCTGCAAGTTCCATACTTAATGAAACTTGTAGGTTATTAAATCTTTCTTATCTTGAGTTTAATCAACTTCCAATATCTGAAGAACTTGCTAATTTTAAAGGACCTTTCTGATATTGATCTATTACTATGAATTATTTCCAAAGGGATTTACCCAGAGAACAAGATATAGGAATATGCTTAGATAACATATCTAAAGAAATTGATTTTATTTATAATAAAACCACTAAAAAGAATGATGATTTCATAAGGCTACATTCTTCAACTCTTGGGAAAGATGAGTTCTTAGCTTTTTCTAAAACAATTCTTGAAGGGAATATCACACTTGGTAAATACAACAATGATTACGAAAATATTGCCAAAGAGAAATTTAATTCACATTTTTGTGTTTCTTCAAATTCAGGTTCATCAGCTAATCTTTTAGCTATTTCTGCATTAGTTCAATCCCATAAATTAAAAAAGGGGGATAAAGTTATTGTTCCTGGTTTGGCTTGGTCAACCACAGTCTTTCCTCTTGTTCAACATGGCCTTATTCCTATTTATGTTGATATGTGCCCTAAAACATTTAATTTAAATACTAAGGATGTGGAGAAATGTATAAAAGAGCATAAAGTTTCGGCTATTATGCTCATCCATACTTATGGTAATCCCGCTGATTTAGAATTCTTTAAAAATTTCTGTGAATCAAATTCTATTTTGCTAATAGAAGATTCATGCGAAAGTATGGGAGCTACATGGGAAAATAAACCTGTTGGATCATTTGGTTTCTTAGGTACATTCAGTTCTTATTATTCTCATCATATCTGTACTTTAGAGGGAGGTCTGACAATATGTAATGATAAATATACTTCTGATTTAATGCGTTCAATAAGATCTCATGGTTGGACAAGAGGTATAGACTTTGATCTTTCTAAAGAAAAGAATATTGATAATTTAGATCCTAATTTTTTGTTTATTAATTCTGGATATAATTTAAGATTATCAGACCCTCAAGCAGCTGTAGGTTGTGTGCAATTATTAAAACTTAATTCATTTGTAGAAAAAAGAAGAAAAGCTGCTGAACATTTTATAAAAATTATAAATAATTCATCTTTACTTTCATCACATATAAAATACCCAATAGTATTGGAAAAGGCATCCTCAAGCTGGTTTGGTTTTCCAATGATTTTTGAAAAAATAAACTCAGAAGATATTAAAAAATTAAGAGAAAATCTTCTAAAATTTAAAATTGAAACAAGGCCATTTCTTTCCGGAGACTTTTCACTCCAACCAGTTAATACTAAATTTAAAAATATTAGTTTTAATTCCTTGCCCAATTTAAAAATTTGTCATGGGAATTCATTTGCATTACCTTGTCATCAAGATATTAGAATTGAAGATGTTAATAAAATCTGTTCATTAATTGAAAGTTTTCTATTGAATATTTAATCCATGAAAAAAAAAGTTTTTATTACAGGGATTACCGGAATGGTGGGTTCTCATCTCTTGGATTTTTTAGTGAGTAAAACAGATTGGGATATTCATGGTTTAATTCGCTGGAGAAGCACACTGAATAATATTTTTAGTCATATTGAGACTATTAATAATTCAAAAAGAATTTTTCTACATAATGGTGACATAAGAGACTATTCTTCATTAGAGAATATTTTTTGTAGTTATAAATTTGATTATATTTTTCATTTAGCTGCACAAAGTTATCCAAAAACTTCTTTTGATTCTCCGATTGATACTTATACAACTAATGTAATAGGGACTGAAAATGTTTTAAAAGCATGTCTAAAATTCTGCCCTGGAGCAACTTTTCATAATTGTTCTTCTTCTGAAGTATTTGGTAGAGTTCCTAAAGAATTTGTTCCTATCAAGGAAGACACTCCTTTTCACCCAGCTTCTCCATATGCAATTTCAAAATGCTCCGCTGATTTAATAGGACGTTTTTATTCAGAAGCATATGATCTTAGAGTATTAACGACAAGAATGTTTACTCATACAGGCCCTAGAAGAGGAGATGTTTTCATGGAGTCTACTTTCGCAAAACAAATTGCTTTAATTGAAAATAATTATATTCCCCCAATTGTTAGGACAGGTAATCTTGAATCTGTGCGAACTATTGCCGATGTAAGAGATGCAGTAAAAGCATATTATTTGCTTGTTACTTGTAAAGAAATACCCTCTGGTTCAGTTTTTAATATAGGAGGTAAATTTACAACCACCGTAAAGGATATCCTTGAATATCTAATATCGCAAAGCAAAGTAAAGAATATTAACTACTCTATTGATTCCAAGAGGATAAGGCCAATTGACGCTGATTTACAAATACCAGATACACAAAAATTTAAAAGTTTTACAAACTGGGAACCATCTATAAATTTTGAGCAAACAATGAATGACCTATTAGAATATTGGAGAGGTTTGGTTTTAAAATATGGAAATAGTTTTCTACAAAGATAGAAATGAAAAATAATTTAGTTATTTTTGCTGGTGGATTAGGGTCAAGACTTTTGAATAGTGAAAAAGTTCCTAAACCTTTAGTTAATATTAATGGTAAAAGTTTATTATCTAGGATTATTTTATCTTTTTATTCAAAAAAAATAATTTCAAACTTTCATATCTTAACTTGTTTCGAATCTAATTTATTTAAAAAGATACTTCACAAAGAAATCCCTCATATTCATTTAACAGTTCATGAAGAGGGTTTAAGAACTGGAAGATCTGGTGCACTTAAATACTTCTTAGATGTACAAAATATGATTGATAAATTTTTTGTATGCAATGGTGATACTTATTTTATGAACATTAAAAAAAACGAGATATTAGATCCTCTTAATAGTTTTGAATACAAACCAATCGTATATTTAGCTCCCACTGACAATACAAGAAATGATTTTAAGCAAATAAATCTTAATTTCGGAAAGGTCGCAAAATCTTTTCAAAACTCTGGCTTAATCTATTTAAATAAGGATTGGTTTAAAAACAAAGTTTTAAAAAAAAATAATTTAAAAGATATTGATGATTATTTATTTTCAAATAAAAATAATTCTGAATATGCTTTCTTATCAAATCAAATTTTAGATGCAGGAACACCTGATAGACTCTCTAAATTGAGGGATATTTTAAGATGAATATTGTAAGAGTTCCTTTTAGAATATCACTTTTTGGAGGAGGTACAGATTTTAAATATTTCTACGAGAAAAAAAATGCTACTGTCATAAGTTTTACTATAGATAGATATTGTTACATCACAGTAAGAGAATTATTACCATTTTTTAAAACAAAATTTAGACTCTCTTGGTCAAAGATAGAAGAAGTAGCTGATTTTAATGATTTCTCGCATAGAAGTGTAAAAGCATGTTTAAATTTCCTTAAAATCAATGATCCACTTGAAATTCATACCGTTGGTGATTTACCTGCAAGATCTGGATTAGGATCATCTTCTGCTTTTACTGCGGCTTTTTTAACTTCATTAGCTTTATATAGAAATGAATCGTTTACTGCTGAAGGTATCGCTAAACAAACAATTTTCGTTGAACAGGAGATCCTTAAGGAAAATGTAGGAGTTCAGGATCAAATTCAAGTATGCCATGGTGGATTTAATATAACTTCAATTTTTAATGACTCAAGTTATTCTATATTATCTCTAAATAAAAGTTCAACTTTAGTAAGAGAGATTGAAGAAAGCTTAGTACTTGTTTATACAGGTATACAAAGATTTTCTTCAGAAATCCATAATAAAAATTTTCCAAAAGTATCATCTCAATTAAGAGAAGAAGCACTCAATAGGATAAATTATTTAGCTCTAAAATTCTCAGATAAATTAACCAACCATAGGGCTGATTTTAGTTTATTTGTATCTCTTCTTAATGAATCATGGGAGGCAAAAAGCTTAACATTATTAGAGGGAAAAAATTCTGATGTTTTACAATCCATTTACAAGAAAGGATTAAATTCTGGCGCATTATGCGGAAAATTACTTGGTGCAGGGGGTGGCGGATTCTTTGCATTCTTTGTACCACCAGATCATAAAATAAGTTTTATGAAAAAAATGTCACCATTAATTAGTCTGATGCCAAAAATCAGTTTTAAGGGAATTGAGCAAGTCCTTTGATTATAAGAAATAACTATATAGAAGAATATTCCAAAGAAAAATCAGAACTTATATTAAAAGAAAATTTTTCTTCTAATAAAAAGGCTATTTTCTTAGATAGAGATGGAGTATTAATAGAGGATGTAAATAGAATAGATGATATATCCAAAGTTAAATTATGCAAGAATGTATTGCCTTTTCTTGAATTTGCTCATAAAAATAATTTTGATTTAAATATAGTTACAAATCAATCATCAGTTTCAAGAGGAATTATTAATTACACAAAGTATATTGAAATAACAGAATATTTCTTAGCTAAATTACCTAAATATTTATACCCTAATTTTATTATTGCTAGTTTTCATTTACCTGATAATAAGAATAATTTAAAAAAGTTTTCTTGGAGAAAACCAGGAACTGGAATGTTTGAAAGAATTTTAAAACAAAAGAAATACAATACTTATGAATCATTTATGATTGGAGATAAACTTACAGATCTTATTCCAGCAAATAAATGTAATATAAAGAACTTGCTTTATATAAAATCAAATTTACATAAAAATCAAATTTATGAAGTTAAAAAATGGAATAAAGACAATAAGCAAAAAATAAAAATCATTGATAATTTAGATTCTCATTATATAGAACAATTGATGCTAACTTAAAATATAATTACTAAAAAAAATGTCTTCAATTAACAAAAAAGTAAATCCATATAAATTTTTAAATAGAAGAAGAATATGTTCCAATACTAAATTTAATGTTTATTTTGATCATCTTATTTCTCCTAATCAAATTGAGATTAAAGATTTTCTTATAATAAAGCCACGTATTTTAAAAGAGAATAAAGTTGTTGGAATATGTGTATTGCCTGTTTTTAATAATAGATTTGGACTAATGGCTGGCTGGAGACACCAATTTAATGAGATCATATATCAAGCTCCAGCTGGTTTTATTGAAGAACAAGAGCAGCCTGAAGAAACAGCAATAAGAGAATTAAAAGAAGAGACATCTTTAATATGCAATATTAAAGATCTTATAAGTCTTGGATATTATCTCCCTGACGCTGGACTAATTGAGGGAAGAGTAGCTTTATTTTTAGCTTTAAACTGTAATAAAATTTCTAACAAAAATCTAGACAAAGAGATAGGCACAGGAACTATTGATTTTTTTACAAAGGAAGAATTAGGTGAACTAATTAAAAGCTCCTCAAATATAGGAGGAAGTACTTTAGTGGCATGTTTCAGAGCAATTGAAAGATTAGATTAATTAGATATCTTACTTTTAAATAATGCTTATATTAAAATATAAAATTTTTCCCTTTTTAAAATTAAAAAAACTTTATACATTTATATGGCATACTGTTAATAGTTTTAATAGATATAGTAATGAAAAATAAAGATATTTCTATTCTTATTCCAACTATTGCTAGACCAGAGTTACTTTTAAATCAATTAAATTTTTACAATAAATTTTCAGTTGATTTTAATATTATAATTTGTGATTCAACTCCAGAGCCTGATGATTTATTTCTAAAAAAAATTAAATTGCTTTCCAAGTCACTATCTATAAATTATTTTCATAAGCCAAATTTAAATGATAGACAAGCTGGTTTGTTCTTAGTCTCTTCATGTAAAACAATTTATTCTGCATTTATAGGAGATGATGACTTCTTTATTCCAGAGGGTTTAACTAAATCTTGTCTTTTCTTAGAAAAAAATTCAGAATATCGCATAGCTTATGGTAGTTCTATTATAGTCGATCATAATTCCTTATGTAATAAGAAATCAAGATTAATAGCCTATGAATACTGGGGGAAAACATGCTTTAATCAAAATAATATGATAGAGAGAATTTCAGCAAGATTAAAAAATAATTTTATAACTGTATTCACAGTACATAGAACAAAAGAACTTTTTGAGGATTATAGAAAATGTGAGAATTTACCTTCAAGAATATTAGCTGAAACTTTTGTGGATTTTGCAACTCTTGCAAGGGGTAAAGCTAAATATATTGAAGTTCCATTTTTAATAAGAAGGCAACATCAAAAAAGATATTTGATGCCATTTCATTTAGTAGATAGTTTAATAGATGATTCTATAGGAGAGACTTTACCAACTTTTAGGAATTTATTTACAAATCTAATTGTAGAATCTGGCAGAACTATAAATGAATCTGAGCAAATCTCTAAAAAATTTATAAAGTCAATTTTATTTAATTACTTTAAAAAAAGCTATTCACTAGAGAAACCAAGACTTCAAAATAAAATAATTTATAAATATTTAATTGGTATTTATTTAAGATTAAAAAATCTTTTTTTTAAAAAATCAATTTACTTTAAAGGCTTTAAAAGTTACTTATCTATAATTAAAAGTATATGAAAATTTAAATTTTTTTAAAAAATTAAATTTCAATATATATCAAATAATTGCTTATTTTCTATAAAAATTTTTATATTTTCAAGAGAGTTTTTATTAAATTGGTAAAGATTTTTAATATTATTTGAATTCCCAATAAAAGTTTTATATTCAAAATTACTAAAATTCCCTATTAAGTAAAATTTTATAGCTACTTCCCTAAGGGATATATTATCTAATAAATAGAAGTTAAATATTCAATTTGAATTATTAAAAACATCAAGAGAGTTCAATATTTATTCTTGTAAAATATAGTTGAAGATTGAAACTTTAATTAAACTTATCTTTTCTTTAAAGAAGAATTTTATTAGAGAATTCTTTCTCATTTTCTTTCCTAATAGTGCAGAAATCCCTATTATTGAACTTGGTACTTTAAATTTTATTATTTAATCTTAAGCACATTTTTTCATAAAACCATAAGGAGGATTATCTCCATACATCAATAGAAGAAAAATAAATTAATTTTTTAATCCTTCTCAAATCTAGGAGTTCTTAAGTTAAAAAGAAGTTGTATTAAACATAAGAGCTATAATTATCTATATTCCTGTTAGGGTTAAATGCAGAATGTAATATAATGTTATTATTAAGTTTCTTTGCTTTTAATAAATTTTTATTATTTCAATTTATACCTAATGAGCCTAGAATATTTTGATATAAAACTTTTCCTAACCCAGAATTAATGCCTTTAATAATATACATCCTGATCATATTATTAGAGATATTTTAATAATAAGTATATTTAAATAGTTTAGTCCTATTTAATATAAAATTATGAATGGTATTATTAATTATAAATAGATCTCTAAATTTAAAAATTGAATAATAAATATTTTAAAGATAATATAATTTTGGGGGGCTTAGATCAACTTACTAATGAAGCTGAAGAACTTAGGCGCATGCAAATTAAAGATGGCGTAAGAATTCATACATGTAACAATTATCATGATTCATTAAATGTTATTAAGAATGCCTCATTTGGAATAGAAACAAAAGTGAGGTTATTAACAAAAGTTTATTATCGTTATCCTGATTCAAAACATATAAGATTTAGACCAATAATTGATCAATTAGATGAAATAGTTTCAAAATTAAATTATATTCCAACAGATTGGTCTTTACAATTATGTTGTTATTGTCGATATAGGCAATTAATAAGTGAGAATGCTCAAAAATTTTTTTTTAAAATAAATAAAAAATTTAAAGTAAAAAAAATATATTTGGAATATTACCCAATATATAAATATGATTTCTTAGACCTTGTTAATCTAAATAAGTTTTATAGAAAAAAATTAACTTTCGGACTTATAGGTTATCAAAATCTATTAAATAGAGTATTTACAAATAATGATTTAAAATTTTTATCATCTAATCAATTAGATTTATGTTTTCTAGGTTTTATTGGTAAAGGTATACAAAATAAAAATAGAGATAAAGATTTATTAAATATAAAAATTGATATTGATCCTATCAATGAAAATATTAATTACTTTTTATCTAGTCAAAATAATTTAAAAAATTTAAAAGGCCTAACCCAGGTATCTTCAATATTTCATTACCAAGACTTGAAAGAAAGATTCTATAAAATATATCAATCATCTGATTGCATTAATGAAAAATCACAAGAATACAAAAAACATATTAATATTTACAATTTCAATAATTTTGATCACTATGGAGGATTATATAGTTATGAAGATTATTTTAAAAAACCAAAGTTATTATTTTCAAAAATTAAACATTTAATTATTGCATATATAAAATCTTTAAATTTCAACAAAAATTATTGGGGTTAAAAATGATTAAAAATTTATCAGATAATAGAATATCAAAAGAAAATAAAGAAGAATTTAACAATAGAGGCTGGACACTTATAGATCTTAGATTATCTCCAGAAGTCATAAAAAGTGCAACTTTAGGTTTAAAACAAATGAAATCTGATGCAAAAAAATTGAACTATGGACCAAGAAGAATTTATTTTGACCATTTATTTAATTTAAATATAGCTGCTATTGAACTTCCATTTAATAAGGTTATATGTAATAACAACGTTAAGAATTTATTTAGGGAAGCTAAAATTGGATCTCTAATAAAATCATTGATGAACTGGGAAGATCCATGCTGTGATTTATCTAGATTGTTTTGTATGAATAATTATAAATATAGAGGTAATTGGCACAGAGATTATGATGACGAAATCGATAATATACATTTAAATTCAACTACAAGGAAAATTATTCTTGCTGGTATTTATTTATTACCTCAAAAAGGTTTTAGATTATTAAAAAAAGATTTTGATTACAAAGGAAAAAATAGCATAATCAAAAATAAATCAATTAATAAGGCTATAAGTAATTTTAATTATCCACTTTCACCCACTAAAGATGCTTATTATGAAATTAATGGCAAGATCGGCACAGTATTATTCTTTGATCCATTATTACTGCATCAAGGTTCAAATTTCAATTCAAGATTAGATTTTCATATGAAGTTTTATAATTGTAAAGATAATGATTATAGTTCTAATAATTTTCAAGACTTTAAAGTAATAAATATTTTAAATCAAGATTTTGATATCAATTCAAATAAAAAAAATAATAAAATAAAATCTGATTTAAGTAAAATTCCTTTTTATCGTCGATCTAATCTAATAAATAGATTTGTGAATTCAATTGATTATAGATTTTGTTTGCGCAGAATTAGTAAATTAAGAAATTTAACAAAAAGCGAAAATTATAGTTTATTAGAAAAAGAAGGCTGGAAAATAGATAAATTCTCAAATTCAATTTGGCAGAATTAAAGATTAATATAAATTACTCTAAAATAAATAGATTGAGGTATTTTTTGTAAAAATTAAATATTTGAATATTTGGATAGATAATTTATTTTTTTAGAGATTAAATTCTTAATAAATTTTCGAGATATATTTGATAAAATTGACAAAAATTTTTTTATTTACATACCTATATTATTTAAATAATATAATGTTCAAAATTTTTATATATTCTTCTAATCAAATATTTCTAGGTATTTATTCGATAAAACATATTTATAAAAAAGTTTATTCTATTATGAGTGAAGAAGTAAATTTCACTATATTTTATTGGGTAATATAATAAATCTTTTTTATGAGTAGATAAAGGATGTCTTTTTAATATCTTTATATTACTTTTACTTTTATTTATAAAATTGAAACCTCTAGTACCAAGGAAAATATAGTCAAAATATTTTGATATTATTTCGTTAGATTTATTATTGTAACTACTTCTATTTCCAAAAGGATATGCAAAATATTTTACATCTAAATTATAATCTTTAAATATCTTTATCCCTTTTTTAATAAAAAAAGAAACATCCATATCATTTAAATTACCAAAGTTCTCATGATTATATCCATGCATCCCAATTTTATGGCCTAGATTTTTAATTTTAAGTATTTTATCTAAATTAAGTGGAATAAAGGTTTTCTGCAAATTATATAGCAATTCCAAATTATGATTTGGATACAATACTTTAAAAAATTCTTCATTCCTTATTGATTCCTCTCTATTAACGAATTTTGGGATCACAAAGAAAATTGCTTTAATATTTAATTTATTTAAAACTTCTTTTGCAAATAAATAATTATCATCAAATCCATCATCTAAAGTTAAAAGAGAATAGGATTTATCTCCATATTCTCCTTTGAAAAAATTATCTAATTTATCAGGATCAATAAAATTTTGAAATTTATGTATTTTTTTTAAAAGAATTAAATAATCATTAAAGTAAATTTTGGATGTACTATGTAAACTATATATTGTTAGTTTTGATTTTTTTAAATATTTATTTTGGAGAAATAAAATTGGGAAAATAATACCAAGTAAATTAGATAGATTAATAATTAACTTTCTTAAAAAAATCATTTAAAAATAACCAAAATAAAAATACTCTCCTAAATTCTCTTCAAGATCTCCACCTAATCCTTTTTTAAATTTCATAATACCAACTTGTTTTTGTTCATTTATACCTCCTAAATCAAATGTATTAATACCATTATTTTTCTGATCAATAATTCCTTTCCAAAGTAAAGCATAATTTGCTTGATACTTTTTGCCGAGTTTGGATGTATATCCAAATAAATATAGAGCTGAATCCTTAAAGCATAAAATTCCTATACTACCTAAACTCTCATTTGCATTACTTGCATTATATGCTTGATATATTTTTAAATTTAAGAAGTTTTTATTATTAATTAAATTATCAGACCAAGATAAACATTTTTCTAAACTAACAGGATTAAATCCTAATTCTTTTGCATAATTTTTATATTCTGTCAGAATCATTTTTATAGAAATTAAATTATTAATCTTTTTAACATTTGTTAATTTTAATGACTTTCGTAAACTATTTCTCCAATTACTTCTAAGATTTTTAAAAATGTATTCTTCAGTATTTAAAAGGTCTAAAACATAGGTTTTATATGGTAAATATTTTAATTTAAAACAATTATATGATCCTATAAATTTATTATCTTTATATAAACTAGAAGGAGCAAATGAAATTAATTTTGTATATTTATTTTTAATAAATCTTAAGATTGCTAATAATATGTAGTATCTATATTCATAAAATTCTTTTATTATTAGAGGCCCGCTATTTAGTCTTGCTACTTTAAAAATATTAAGAAAAAATTTTCTATTTAATAAACTTAAAATAGCTACAATATCCTTTCCTTTTTTAATTTTAAGATATATTATATTTTCACTTTTCAAATAATATCCTGGAGACTGAATATGAGAATTATTTAAAAATGTATATTTATGATAAATATCACAATATTCATTAATTTCAATTTCTTCTATTTCTAATATTTCATCAAATTTTACATAATGTGCTTTAGAAAAAATTGATGATTTTTTATTAAATATTATCATGGTACTTTCTTAGGTATATCCTCTAATAATTATTAATAATTGGAAAATTCCTGTTAATTTTTAGAAATTTAAATTTTTCTCTCTCATAATATATGCATAAAAATAGTGTGTATTGGTATAAAGATAAGTAATTTTGAATAATTTTAATATTTTCTAAGATAATATGATCTGCCTTAAATATTAAATCAATTTCGGCAATCCTTTTAGTTTTTATTTTCAAATAAAATTTTTGTTTGATTTTATTTTTATTAGTTTTATTAGTTTTATTAGTTTTATTAAATTTTTCAAGATTTATTCCATTTTCTTTTGTTATATCAATATCATTATTTGATTCTACAATACCAAAGAAACTTAATAAGAAATTATTTATTTCTTCTTTTTTTGATAATAGGGGTATTATATTATCCTTAATTCCTTTATGCTTAAATCTTTTATAATTATTTGACTTATTAAATATCTCTGGGATATAAATAATTTTTTTAATATTTAATTTATTAATAAATTCAATACTTAATTTATAAAGAAAATTTTTTGAATTATTGTAGGTTTCATAAAATTTTCTATGAAATTCTAATTTTAAAATATTTTGATTAGTTATTGGATTAAGCAAAATTATAATTTTTCCAATTAGTTTACCTTCTTCGTAGACTTTTATTATATTATTTCTTTTAGAATATAAAATCCGGAATTTATTAATATATTTTTTAAAGCAGGTATTAACACATTCATCAATCATTGATTTTGAAATATCTTGATGAACAGGTAAAGTAAATTGATTATTTACCTTTTCCCTTGCAGATTTAAAATATAATTTTGATTTTATTATCTCTGGTGGAAGATCAGGCCAAGTACCAATTGGAAGTCCAAAATTATTATATTGTTTTAAAATTCTTTCTCTATTAGGAGTATTCCTAAATTTAATTAAACCTAAATATGGGATATAAGATAATTCTTCCATATTAATAAAAGGTAATATTATC
>MDTG01086573.1_pt1 | contig 14182 bp, 11 predicted proteins | sample 811421 | NCBI WGS metagenome assembly MDTG01 (sample SAMN05326645, study PRJNA326480) | marine metagenome | isolation source: seawater | place: Pacific Ocean: South East | collected 2011 | reverse complement strand
ATTCGATACCTCCAAAATAACCAGCATCTCCAGAAAAGAAATTTTTTACATTAAATTTGCCACCCAACTCTTGGGCATCATTCCTTTTGTCAAAGGAAGTATGTAATTGTGATAAGGGATTTGAAATTTTATTTCCATTGAGATTACCCCAGCCTACGCCAAACGAAATATCAAGGTTAGATAGAGGTCTTTTACTAAATACAAGATATTCTGAAGCAAACAGCCCTGTACCACCTAGGTCCCTTATACCGACTGCAGTTTGAGGAAGAATTGATGTTTCTTTAAATAATCTAATTTTTACATCAAAACTTTTATCTTTTAATGACTGTGAGCCACTAAATGATTTAAAAGGACTATATAAAACATTATTTATATCTGTATATTGAAATGAAGCCTCGAACCAATCAAAAGGATAGGCAATTATCGAGCCTCTAAGATAGGGATCATTATGAGACCAACTAAATGCAAGCGTACCATTTTCGCTAAATCTTGCATTTGGATTTTGAATTAGCCCCAAGCCACCATAGTTTGAGTAACTTGATTCGTCATTATGAGGATAGACATAATCATCTAAGCCTGCATGAAGTGATGGAAAGAGTACTAAGTAAAACCCAAAATAAAAGAATTTTATTTTAGATAAAAATGAGGGTGGGCTCATTTATTAGTTATTTGAAATTGAATTTAGTGAGGCAGCTGAGATTGCAAGGCTCGATATTATTGGTGCAATTGATTCAGCAACCTTCAGTCCTCTATACTGAACAGGATTTCGTGGTACATAAATAACAGATCCTGGTAAGACTCTCTGGTTTCCGCTAAATAAAAATCGTTTTTTTAATGGAAATGCACGTCCATTGGGGTGGATAAGATAAATTTTATCCTCTGCAGCAACACTTGTAACTCCACCGGAAAGATTAATATATTCGTATACATTTAAATCATCATTAAATGGTATGGTTGTTGGAGCTAATACTTCGCCAACCACGGTAACAGTATTCTTAAACCTTGGAATGATGATCTCATCACCTGGCTCCAAAAGCGTATTTAAGTTTTGATCATTTTCCATCCTCCAAACACTAAACTCAGTAATTATCCTACCTGTGGGTTCAATATTAGTAAGTTCTTTTAGGAGCGGGATAATAGATGTAACATCATTTGTAATGAAACCTGCACTAATAGCGCCAGCAATTGCACTAACTAGATCTTGATATGACTTTTCAAGAGCTTCCTTTTCACTTTCTTTGGCTGACTCCCTAATTAAGACTCCACCCATCTGAAAAGCATCTTTTTTATATCCGCCAGCCAGCCGAATAAGATCAAGCATTCTCATAGATTCCTTATATGGAAAGATTCCTTCCTTGGATACTTGTCCTGAAATTCGCACTGGTTTCTCATCAGCAAGATTGCTCTTTTGTCCAAATATCAAAATATCGCCTGGTGATAAAACTAAATCATCTAAATTATTCTCATTGACTGTTTTTATATCTCCAACAGATGTCTGAATTTGCACATTGTCTAGGGACCCATAACTATCTATTCCACCAAGATAAATAATAAAGTCATTTAAGTTTGTATTAGGATTGATTGGAAACATGCCGTTCTTTATTGAATGGCCTGTCACAAGCACGACGCTGCTCAAGGCATGAGTTAGTAGATTGGGAACCTCATCAAATATCTTAGGGCATATAGTAGGATTTAACGAACCTGATTTATTTAAATTAAAGTTAGTGAATATATTGCTAATTTTTGACACAAAAGCTTTATTTGACCCAGTGGCTATACCCTCTAATGATTTGCAGTTATTTTTATTAAAGTTAGACAGCATTCTTTGGGTTTCCAAATCAATGTCTTTGCTGGGATACTGCTTGAAGGGAGTCCTAACACTATCTAAGTCCTCAACTGTTAGTAGGCCCTCAAGAAATTCATATACGTAAGTAGAATTAAGAAAATTAATTTCTTCTTCACCTAATGCAAAAACCGTATCTCCATCTTGAAGCTCCATAAAATTATCAAGATTCACAAAACCAAAACGATTATCATTTAGAGCATTGTTGAGTTTAGAAAGGAAAAAAGGATAGCTAGTATTGCTCAATAAATTCTTGGTTAAATTGTCATCTGCTATTAAGGAATTTCTTTGGATGTTTAATTCATTATTGAAAGAGCCTTTAAAAGATATAAAATTTTTAAATTTATTATTAAAAGTTGGAACAAAAATTTCGTCACCATCTAAAAGGTTAAAAGTTACATTAGAATTTTCAATGTTGGGATTAATGACTTCCAGAGAGCCACCTTTTCCAATTCTTTGAACAGACAACAGCTGCAAATTAGCATCCAGAGTTGCTCCTAGAGCAAAATTTAAAATATCATTTAAATTTTCTGATTCTTTTAATTCATAAATAGCTGGCCTTTTAACACCGCCATGAATTTTTACTCTTTTTTGGTAAGGCCTAATAAAAATTAGGTCGCCATCAAGAAATGTATACCCTGTAAGAGATCTGCCATTTACTAAATAATCATACAAATCAAAGACAGCGACAACTTTGTCATCTCTAACATGCTCAATAATTCGATAACTACCCAGACTACTAATACCCTTTGATAAAGCAATAATATCTATTATTGTTGAATTTGATCTTAATGAATATCTGTTTGGTTTCTTAGATTCCCCATATACATAGACTTGTACATTCTTTGTCTCGACAATATTTATAGAAACATTTTGTGTAACTCTTGATTCAGTGATGCGCTTTTTTATCTTCTCTGAGGCAAGAATAAATGGCATTCCTAAAATGTTAATTTCACCAACAGAAGGTATAAAAATTGACCCATTTTGGTTTACCATAAATCTGGATTGCAAAACGGGATTAGAGCCACTAATAATTACCTCAAAAATATCTCCAGGGCCAATTAAATAGTTCGAGTCAACTAATTTTGCAGAGCCAGAAGAAATGATATTATTTTTAAAAACTTCGGAACCAAATATTTGTATTTGATCTCTACTTAATTGCTCAAGAATAAAATCTTGAGATTGGAGATTATCATTCTTTTTAACCTCCAAGGATTGTTCCTCTTCATTTACAAAGTTTGGTTCGTCAATATTAGTTTCAACTTGTTGATTTTGATTGACCCTAGAAAGAATATCTTTACGAACATCTTCAGGTAAATCAGAAAGCACGGACATGTCTTGTCCAAATACCATTATTGGCATTAAGAGAAATAATAGAAACTTATTCTCATTGAGTAAATTCATGGAGAGATTATACACCTTATAAGAGTATTTCATTAGACATAGCAGAAGAGATAGAGTAATTTAAATTACTATTACAAAAATATGGGTTTTTGTATATGTTTGATAAATCTTTTGTATTTAGATTATTTAATTTGACAGATTTAGGGCTAGAGATTTGTAAGTTTTTAAAAATTTATTATTAGTTGCCTGCGAATAGTCAGCAAAATTAAAAAAATATATTTCCTTCAAAGTTCAAACTCCCTAAAGATTCTCCTTATGATTGAGAAAGAGTAAATTACAAGTATAGAAAATATAAGAAAGGCAAATGCCTTAAAAAGACCATATCTGCTATCAGGCTTTGAAGGTAAATTAGGTTCAGAAATTATCTCTAGAGTTTCTTTGTTGTTCCACTGATCCAATCTTGAAGATGCAATACTTTTTAAAGCTTCTTCATAAGCAGAAAATATTAGATCAGATGTAATATTTGGAAGTTGATTGTCCTGAGGCATGCCCATTGATAAATTTGAACAAGAGGTTTTTCTGTTTTCAGTTAGCTGCAAGATCAGATCAGATAGACTAATAAGTTCATTTTCAGAAATAATTTCCTTGGCATTGGAAGCCTCTAAATTATCAATGGTTAAGTTTGATTGTAATGACTGTAATTCGCATACCTTATTAGCTTCAATAATTTCGTTTGCCAATTTAGTATTTCTATTAAGATAATGATTGGTTGCCACAATTAATGCTAAATTAATATTTAGAGCGTCTCTAGGATTAAATGCTTTAGATCTAATGACCAGGCTATTTGAATCTGATTCATATGATATATCCAGGTTACTTAATCTGAATTTGTGTAACGACTCAATGCTATTTTTAAACTTATAACCACTAATTAGATCGCCTTTTTTATAAATATCTCTCAGAGGTAAAATAGACGCTATTCTTGAAGTAGATTCAATGGATTGTAAAAAAATTTTTAGTTTATTAACGCTTGTATCCCCAGTAAGCCCTGCAGCAGGAAGGAGTGATGATTGATTACCAAAAAGACCGCCCGATGATGAAGAGCTTAGAGCTATTGCCATTTCGCTTGAATATTTGGGTGCAGCCAAAATACTAAAGTAAAAAAGTAGGATAATTGCTGGAATTATTGATAAGTAGAGAATTTTTTCAGGGATATTTTTTGCTAGATCAAGTAATTCGCTAACAGAGAACTTATTAAATATTTTCATACAATGCTACTGCCTCATCTATTGGCAATTTTTCAGATATTTTGCCACAGTCTAAAACATATCCATAATCACAATACCTAGAAACCTTTCTAACAGAATGTGTTACTACCACAATACCATGCTCTTTTGATAACTCATTTAAAATTGTATTGCTACTTCCCTGAAAGTTTCTATCACCAACAGCAGATATTTCATCAAATAAATAAAAATCAAAATCAAACATAATAGATGTATAAAAAAATAATCTTGATTTCATCCCACTAGAATAAGATGAAACCATATAGTCAAGCTTACCTTCAAGACCTGCTTCTTTTTCAATTTGAGACTGTATTTCATGTGACTGTTCAAAACCATAACCCATCATATTAGAAATGAATTTAATGTTATCTCTAGCTGTAAGGTGTGGATCAAAACCTCCACCAAATCCTACTGGCCAAGATGTTCTTCCATGGACTTGAATGCTTCCAGTTGTAGGATAAAGTGCACCGCAGATAATTCTCAATAAGGTTGTCTTTCCAGCACCATTAGAACCAAGAATTGCAATCGATTCATTTTTAGATATCTCAATATTAATATCACTTATTACTTCAACTCTTTTTCCTGTGTTTAAGTGGATAAAAGTTTTTGAAACTTCTTTGCAAATAATTTTTTTCATTCTAATCAACCTTTCTCCCAAAAGCTTGATAAATAAAAATTGAAAATATTAAAAGTAATATCAGCCAAAAATTAATATACGTAAGTGACAAACCATAATCTCTTATAGGAAATATAATTTCTCTTACTAACTCCATTAGCTGAGCCAATGGATTATATAAAACCAGATTAATAAATTCAGTTGGAATAATTTCTACTGGAAAGATTACAAGCGAACCTAGATATAAGAATCTAAGACTTAATGTAAAAATCCTCTTTAATCCAGGCTTATCTATAGATACTGATGACAAAATTATTGATATGGAAAGACCGAACAAAGCAGATATAGTAAAAACATATATCAACCGCCATGTGTTTTGAAATACAAAATCATCCAAAAAAATAGATGCGAGTATAAAAAAAGACAGCTGAACAATAAACGAAGTAATTGCTATTGAAATGAATCCCGCTAAATAGAATAAGATAGGTCTTAGGGTCGGATAAACTAAATAATTTTTATTGCTTCTTATGGTATTTAAGTTAAATGTAATGATATCTCTGATCATGAACCAATTTAATATCGTAAAAAGAAGTGATTCTACCGTGAATACTCCGTTATCAAATCTTCCAAATATGACTCCAAATATAATTAAAATTGCTGCTAACTGAATTAAGGGCTCAATGAAAAGCCACAGATAGCCTAGCGACATAGTATTGAAGCGGCTAATTGTAGATTTTATTATCAGAGCATAGGTGGAATTGAATATTACTGCTACTGGACTATGGAATTTAGGCTTATATTGTTTAAACATACTAAGATCAATGCAAAACTTAAAATTTAATTTTCAAAAAAGTTTTTATAATCATACTCTAAAGAATTTAGAAGATATGATGAAATATCTATATTATAAAAATTTGAAAAATCTCTTTTTTGAACCCTCAATAGATTATTGATCAATGATTCTGAAGAAAAGTCACATTTTTCACCTAAACCATTTGAAATCAAATTGTTTAAATCTAAATTTTTACTAAAAAGAACATAATTCCTTTGGCCCACATACTCATAAATTTTGGCAGGTTTAGAAAGATTATGATGATCATTATCCTCAAGAAGACATAGACCAATATGACATTTGGAAAGAACATCTTGCATTACAGAAGTATTTAACTCGCCATAAAAATGAACAAAATCATATTGCTGCAGATCATATAGATCATTTTTGGTAAACCCAGGACAAAAATTTGGTGTTCCACACAAATGAAGTTCAAATTCCAGATTATGTTTCGATATATATTTTGATAGCTCAACTATTAGGTTTGCACCTTTCTTTTTGCCAATTAGGCCTATGTAGGCAATCTTAAGAGGAGAAAATTTCTTAAATTTATTTGTATTTTGTGGTGTTCTATAAAGTGGATAATTTGGAACTACCAAGCTATTTCTTTTTCCATATTTTGAAATTACTTCTCTTGAAAAACCAAAATTGCCATGGATGAACATTTGAAAAATCGACAAAATAAATTTCATAAATGATCCTGCAAATAAACCAATAAACTTATTCCTTGATCTAGTTCTTATAAGAACTGGGAAATCTTCATGCATATCAAAAATAATAATTGTATTTGTGAAAGGTCGAATAAAAGGGCAAAAAAGTAAAAACTCTGGTTCATGAAAAATAATAATATCTTGATGTCCTTTGATTGCATGAGTTAATAATCTTAGTGCACGAAAAACTCTAGAAAATTTTGATAGGGATTTTTTTGATTGAAATAATTGAATAGTCACTCCTTGATTTTCAAGAGTCCTTTCTTGGCTTTTGTGATAACCAAAAACCTTAACTGTGTAACCTAATAAAGTTTGTAATGCAGCATGCTTGTAAAAGATTCTATGATCATCGAATTTATGGCAAGTTGTAAGGTGGCTGATTATCATTAAACTTAATACAAATTATCTAGTTTCTTTTTAATTCTTTTGAATTAAGCATATTAAATTACCAACATCATCATCTTTGTTCATTGACTGATTGAGATTAACTTTTTTGAAATTTGCTTGGTATTGCTCATGATCAATAATGTTTTTAACAAATATAGAAAATGATTCTGAGCTCCAAAAATTAATATGTCGATAAGATCTATCAAGCCTGCCATCAGGTACTGTTATCAAAAGATATCCGAAGTCTGATAGAGAATTTAACATTGATTTAAGTGCTGCCTCAGGATCCTCTAAATGCTCAATTACCTCCGTACATAATATAAAATCAAAAGTATCTGTCAGATTATATATATCCTTAACCATACAAGTTAATCTTGAATCTATGTTAGATAACCTCGCTTGAGTTTTTCTTATTGAGGATTCAGAAAAATCATATGCATGAACCTCCTCACATTCAATTACTTTCAGTATCTCAAAAGTAACGTCCCCAGATCCACATCCCATATCAAGAAATTTACTAAAAGATCTATTTTCCAAGCTTTGAAAAACAAACTGAGCTAAGTTTTTACCAAAGTTTGAGTAAATTTCATTACTTGCATCACTATCCCAAAAAGCATCCATTTCATCTTCACTATTTCTTTCAATTGCATTGCTTTTTTTTAGAAGATTTTTAAGAGTGGTAACCTGTTTGTTTAATCGATCTAGTGCTTCATTCTTTCTTGCTATTGATTCAGTTAAGTTTTTGTTTCTTAATTGAAGGTTCTCAATACGTTTATATACTCGACTAAAGACTTTTCTAACAAGTAATCTTAGGATATTTACAATGTAGCCATAAAAATTTTTCATAGTTTAGTATTAATAATCTCCTCTACAATATAATCAGAAGTATCGCCAGATCCATACAACTGAGAATTGAATGATAGTTGTTCAGAAAGCTTATTGGTGACAATCTCAACAAGATTTTTGGGATTATTTCCTAATACCGTATTACATCCATTTTCTAAAAGCTCAATCCATTCCGTTTCTTCTCTTAGAGTTAAGCAAGGTTTGGAAAGATAATAAGCCTCTTTTTGAAGTCCTCCACTATCAGTAATTACAATCGAGCATTCCTTAAGTGCTTTAATCATCTCTAGGAAACCTAAAGGTTCTGATATGTCGAATTTAAGCTTTAGATCAAATTTTTTAATCCATTTCTTAGTGCTTGGATGCAAGGGAAAGATAATTTTATATTTTTTACTTAATTCATTTAAATTATTAACAATATTTTCTAAAGCATTCTTATTTCCAACATTCTCTTGACGATGAATGGTGCAAAGGATGGTATCTTTTTTTTCATTTAAATGGCCTACCTTTTCAGAAAATAATCTCAAAGAATCTTTCATTATGTCTCCAACATCTGAGACATGCCTTGATTTTGTTTTTGTGATTCCCTCCTTCTCAAGATTATGAATACTGCTCGATGAGGGGCAAAATAAATATTTGCTGAGATGATCAGTTAGGACCCTATTAACTTCCTCAGGCATTAGTCTATTATATGATCTTAGTCCAGCCTCTACATGTATAACATCAATATGGAGCTTTGAAGCAGCAAGAGCACCTGCCAAAGTAGAATTTGTATCACCAAAAACTAATACATATCTTGGTTTTTCTAGAATTAAGATTTTTTCTATTTCCTCAAGCATTCTCCCGGTCATTGCTCCATGATTAAGTGAGTTAATATTTAAGAAATATTTTGGTTTTGGAATCTTCATTTCGCTGAAAAAGACCTCAGACATGTTTTTATCAAAATGTTGACCTGTATGTATAACGATCTCTTCTAGATTAAATTTTTTAAAGGCAATGGATAGTGGAGCAGACTTAATGAATTGTGGTCTGGCGCCAATAATAGTAACTATTTTCATTATATTTATTTCAATAGATATAAAAACATTTAGCGTTAAAATGCATAAGATTGATATACAGAATCAATTATTTCCTCGTATTTTTCCCAATGCTCATTTTGTTGACATTTTTTGCACTCATTTTTCTTGACAGAGTAACTTGCGCTGTCAATTGCATTTATTGTTGCTGATATATCAGAGCTCTTGAATTCACGTGGTAACAAATATGCAACATCGTAATTACTTACAAACCTACTAATCTCAATTAAATCCGTAGCTACAAACGGAACATTGGCAGCTGGATACTCCCAAAGCTTATTAGGAGTGCAATAAAGGTGGTTTTTGCTAATGTTTTCATAGGGGATAATCCCCAGGTATGCTGAGGAAGTCCAGTCAAGTAATACTTTGTGTTCAACAGGTGGTATCAAGAATATTCTTGATGAGGTACTTGCCTTTTGAGAAATAAATTCCTCGAGCACGCCACTGCCCATAAATACCAAAATATATTCATCACTGACATCATTCATAGCATCAATAAGCAGCCTTATTCCTCTGTCTTCTGACAAACCACCCTGAAAAAGGATGATTTTTTTATCGTAAACTTTAATTTTTTGTTGGATTAAGTTGGATGATTCTAAATCATCTCTTTTAACCTTGGATGTAGCATTCGATACAACACTTATTTGAGTATTTTTAAGCAGTACTTTTTGATAAATAGAGCAAAAAGTATGATTGACAGTAAAGGCATGATTGATTCTGGATCCAAATAATCTTAGAACCAACTTTACGTACATGGAAGTAAAGATTCCTGTAGTTTCTTTATCTATGTATAGCTCATGAATGTCCCAGAATAATATGACATTAGGGCGTGATCTTAAAAAAATAATAGCAGGAAGAATTGCTATGTGATCATGAACATGGAATATATCAAAATTTTTATATTTATCATGAGTGTCAAACTCTTTTTTAAAGAGTTTATAAAAAATTGAAAAGCCTATTACTTTTTTAATGAGATTAAAAATTCCCTTAAATATCAAACTATAGCTTTTGATAAAAATAATTTTTGTTACTCTGCCACCCAAGACTATATAGTCAATGGAAATTAAAAAAAAGTTAATAAATGCAACATAAGTTAGCATGCCAGAAATATTAATGCCGAAGTAAGTAAGGCCATCAGACTTGATAATATTTATATTTTGTAAAAAGACATTAAGATCTGTCCCTATCATTATAAAAAGAGTGAACAATAAACTTATTCTTAGAATTAATTTCATAATTCCGTATTTCCTACTGAATTTTTCTTTTAATGAACTAAATATTAGTCTCCATATTGAAAAAGAGATTAGATAAAGGGAAAAAATAACTACCAAAGATTCAAGCATGCTGTCCGTTGAAAGAATTCTTTCAAGATTAAACTCAAAATATTGAAACATCAGAAATGAAAATGTAACTAAAAAAGTAAGCCCAAAAATGACTTTCAATCTCCTTATAACTTTTAGTCTTAAAGATTTTATATCGAGAAGCTTAAAATCACTCTCTCCAATATTAGGTCTCGAGGTTGATTCATAAGGGTACCTTTTATCATCTACACCTAATAATGAAACTTTATAATTGCGTTTTAATAGGGACTTTGTGTATTTTAAAATCCTAGCATCTTTTAGAATTGGGCTATGCCCAATATGAAGAACATTCATAGTTAATTATAAAATTCTAGCAAACTTTCAGCAACGTGATTGATTTCACCTTTAGAAAGGTATGCATGCATTGGCAAACTTAAAACTCTTTTTGCAAAATTTTCAGTTACAGGAAGACTGATTTTATTTTCAGCGTAAAGATCAACTAGGTGAAGTGGTTGAGGATAATATAAAGCTGATGGAATGCCACGATTTTTTAACTTATCCATAATCTCATCTCTAGATACGGAAGCAGAATCATCGAGTAGAATTGTATATTGTGCCCAAACTGATCTATTTTCATTATTTGGAATAAATGGTGTTGTAATAGTATGTGAACTTTTTAGTATTTCGTTATATTGTTTTGCAATATCATTTTTAATCGAAATTTCATCTTCAAAAATTTTAAATTTTTCAAGCAGAATCGCGGCTTGTAAAGTATCTAGTCTACTATTAACTCCTACTTCGATATAATTATATCTGCCTTTTTGACCATGCTTACTAATGGCATCTATCTTGTTAAATAAACTTTCATCATTAGTAAATAATGCTCCTCCATCGCCATAACATCCTAGTGGTTTTGCAGGAAAAAAACTTGTTGTGCTTATATGTGCAATTGAACATGACATTTTATTGTTGTGCATTGCACCAAAACTTTGAGCGCCATCTTCAATAAGAAAAATATTTTTTGTTTCACAAAATTCCATAATTTTTTCGAGTTCTGCACAAAGACCAAACATTGAAACTGCAATTACAGCTTTTGTTTTTTTAGTGAAGACATTCTCTAAAAGGTCTTGATTGAGATTAAAGTCCTTACCAATATCTATAAATATTGGTTCTGCTCCGACCATTTTTACAACTTCGGCAGTAGAGACCCAAGTAAATGATGGCACTATTACCTCGTCACCTGGCTTGATATTTAGTGCCTTTAAAGCAATAAATAATGCATCAGTTCCATTTGCACAAGTAACACATTTTGCTCCAACGAAATTACTAAGAACACTTTCAAGATCTTTAACTTCTTTTCCCTGAACAAAATTTGATGCATTAAGGACTCTAGAGATTGAATTATCAACATCTTCCTTGATGGATGTGTATTGCTTTTTAAGATCTATGAATTCGATAATTGAAGCCCTCCACAAGTTAACTCATATTTACGAGATCTCTCACGGCAAATTAAGTTTTCACTTATATGTGAGCTCACATGAAAGAACGTTTTTTTCATAATTGATCAAGTTCTTTTAGAATTTTTAAAACAGAGATTGCCTCATCAACATTATTATAAAATTGAAGTTGATCACTCATCATTGCCTCCTTAAAGGTTAACATTTCTCGATCCAAAGGTAGCATAGATTTTGGAAAATCAATTACTTGAAAATCATTAGTATTTTTTTGTTTAAGTGCTGATAAACTAAAATCTGATTTCAATAATTGGAGTTTATTATCTTTAAGGCTATCGTCAAAAATAATAACCCCTTTATCACAATAGACTTCGAACCTCTGCTCTTTAATTGCAGATGTCCAATCAACATGTATTGCAACCTCTATCTTATTGCACAAAAACTGGAAAGAAGCGGCATCGGTGTTATTTTTAAAATAACTTTTCCTTAGTAAGGATAAATTAGATATATGGCTTGATTCGCAAACAGATAAGGCCATTGAAATATCATGTGGACTAAATGACCATATTACATCCTCATCTTCTCTTAGAATTCCATAGCTCTTGCGATACGAGTTTATCTTAAGAATGTTTCCTAGCTCTTTAGTTTTAAGAATTTTCTTCATTTCAATAAATCCATCATGAAAATGAAGTAAGTGACCAACCATAATCCTTAATTTTTTTTGCTTAGCAACATCTTTAAGCTCTTCTGCATGCTCTAACTTTAAACAAATTGGTTTTTCAACAAATAAATGTTTTCCTGCAAGGAGAACTTTCTTTGAAACTTCAAAGTGAGAGGATGCAGGAGTTGCAACTGTACATCCTAATATTTCTTTATTTGATAAAATTTTTTCAAGAGTAAAGTTTGGCAATTGATACTTTTTGCAAAATTCTTTTTGAGTCTTGGGATCGAAATCATAAATACCAGATAGCAAATTATTTTCATATAAAGTATTGGCTATATTTTTACCCCAATACCCGCAACCAATGTGACCAATCATTAAACTGTGATAATCTTTTTATTATATTTTTTATAACTTCTAAGGGATCCAGATGTATCAATAATTAGCCTTGATTCATCCAGAATTAAATTAACATCAACATCGTCATGTAGCACATTCAAAACCACAAGATCATATTTTTTTATGTTTTGCTTTGTTAGTTGAATTGAAGATGATTTAATTTTATATTTCCTCATTATCGGAAACACTGGTACAAACGGATCATGATAGTCAACATGAGACCCATTAGTTAACAATTGTTTGTATATTTCAACACTAGGGCTCTCCCTACAATCACTAACATTTTTTTTGTAAGAAATACCAATGCATAAAATTTTAGAATTACTAAAGTTTTTACCAATTAAATTTAATTGACTTCCTATCCTTTGTGTAATGTATGCTGGCATTGATTCGTTAACTTCGCCTGCAAGTTCAATAAACTTAGTATGCAGACCGTATTCTTTTGCTTTGTATGTTAAATAGAATGGATCTACAGGAATGCAATGCCCCCCCACTCCAGGGCCAGGATAATATGGTGTAAAACCAAAGGGCTTTGTGGCAGCAGCATCAATGACCTCGAAGAGATTGATATCTGCCTTTTCAGTAAAAAATCTAAGCTCATTCATAAGCCCTATGTTTACTGATCTTTGAATATTTTCTATTAATTTACAAAGTTCAGCAGCCTCTAAACTCGGTAAAGATACAAGCTGTTCACAAACAATAGAATAAATACTTTTTGCTTTTAAAAGGCATTTTTTACTGAAACCTGAGATCACTTTTGGTGTATTTTGTAGATTAAATGATTTGTTACCTGGATCCTCTCTTTCAGGAGAATAGCAGAGATGAATATCTTTACCTACCTTAAAACCAGTTTCTTCAAGGATTGGTTTTACGATATCTTTTGATGTTCCAGGATATGTTGTGCTTTCAAGGCTTACTAAAGTTCCTTGCTTGAGATATTTTTTTATTGAATGAATAGAATTTATAACATAACTTAGATCAGGCTGATGGTGATTGTCTAAGGGTGTAGGTACGCAAATAATTACTGCATCACATGATTTAATTGAAGTAAAAGAGGAGGTTGCTTTAAAAAGTTTTTTTTTAATAAAGAGCTTGAGAGTTTTTCTGCTAATTAATCCAAAATAAGATTTTCCCTTATTAAGAGAATCAACTTTTGATTTATCAATATCAAAACCTATTACCGAAGTACCTTTTTCACAAAAGGCTTTTGCTAGAGGCAAGCCAACATATCCTAAACCAATAATTCCAATTTGATGATATTGTGATGACATTTAGATCTCTGAAAAACGTAAATTATAAATTAATTTGTCTACATTTTATACATTCAAACAGTGGAGGCTGAAGCCGGAATCGAACCGGCGTACACGGCTTTGCAGGCCGCTGCATAACCACTCTGCCATCCAGCCAAATTGCTCATTATATACAGTGTT
>MDTG01295344.1_pt1 | contig 14184 bp, 13 predicted proteins | sample 811421 | NCBI WGS metagenome assembly MDTG01 (sample SAMN05326645, study PRJNA326480) | marine metagenome | isolation source: seawater | place: Pacific Ocean: South East | collected 2011 | reverse complement strand
TGATAGGCTGGATGTGGAAGCGCAGTAATGCGTGCAGCTGACCAGTACTAATAGCTCAATTGGCTTGATTTATGCACTGAAAAAAATTTTTATATAGATGTGAAATTTATTATCTTCAAAAAAAAGTAATAGCTAGATTTTTCTAAAATAATCTTCAAAATACTTTTTTTAATTACTGATTTAACAAAATTATTTTATTGTGAGAAAAAAAAACATACTTAATAAAAAGAACAAAGATTTTTTTAAAAAAGAAGGTTTCTTATGTATTAAAAATTTTTTAAGTAAAAAATTAATAAATGAATTAAATAAAAGCATTATTTTTTCGCTAGATGAAATTTTAAAAAAAAAAAAACTTTACAGTACATTTAAGCAACTTAAACTTAATGAAAAGCTGATCAAATTAAGAAAAAAATATCCAGTATATTTTTCAGAGTTTTTTCAAACTGTTCAAACGATTGCTTATGTCTATCCACCATTAGTTGATAACAAGGTTTTAGTAGCTGTCGAGCAGTTATTAAATGTACCAAAAGATTTTCTTACACTTACGGACGTTGGTGTTAGACTTGATGCACCAAATGATAATAGAAATGCCCTTGAGTGGCATCAAGACTCATCTTATTATGTGCAAAATAATTCTGGTGTAAATGGCATTGTTCTTTGGTCTCCATTAATTCAAAATATTACTAATGAAATGGGTCCCTTAGAGTTTTTAAGAAAATCTCACAAAATTGGAACTTTAATGACTCCTAAAAAAAAAAGTAAAAATAAGTTATCGTCCAGAAAAATCACAATTAGTAATAATAAAATTAAAAAATACTTAAATAATATTGAGCATTTTAATATTAATCAAGGAGATATATTATTAATGAATTTAGATATGGTTCATAGAAGTGGAAAAAATTTATCTAATAAATTTAGAATAACATTGTTAGGTCGCTATCATAATTCTAAATCAAATGATTTTAATCCAGGATTAAATCTGTATAAATATGCTAACAAAAATATTAATAAAAAAATTCATGGATTTTAAGTCAAAAAACTACAAAGATTTGACAAGATTTGTTTACCAAGATTTATCTTGGGGCCCTCTTTTTAGAAAAAAAGATGGAGAGATTATTTCAAATGCTGACAACAATGCTGAAAAATACATAAAAGAGTCTCTTGATTTAATGAAGATTAAAGTCTCAGAATTAAAAGAAAAAACAGTATTCAATATTGGAACTGGAAGAGAAAGCCGATATTTTGCAGAAAATGGTGCAAACGTATTTCATGTAGATATTGCAAAGGACTCTTCTGATGCTTTAAATAAATGGGGAAAGGATAATAAAAAAAAAGTATCTTCTCAATTTGGAGATATTCTTGATGTGGACATCGGAGAGAATAAGTATGATATTATCTATCTAAATGGGATCTATCAACATATAGAAAAACCAGCCTTCGCACTTGTAAAGTTAATCAATTCTTTAAAACCAAATGGTATAATGTACATGGGATTTTATAGAAGTGGTGAGTATAAATTTTTTATCGTTGATGCCATAAGACACTTAATTGATTTTTCAATGATCAAAAATGTTAGAGAAATAAACTCAATATTATTTACTTTTAACAAACTAAACCATTACAACTCTACAAGAGTAATGGATGATTTTTTTATTCCAAAAAAACACAACTTTCATCCAAAGGATGTTATTCATGATTTAGAACTTATTGGAGGGGATGTTTTTCACTTTGATGGTGATTTAAGAGATTACGTCCATGAGATAGATTTAAATTCTGATAAAAAAACTTACCATCAGGACAAAGGATATTTTTCAATTGGGGGAGATAGAATTTACATCACAAAAAAACATAATAATATTACTGATTTAGCAAATATCAGTTCTAAACTAAAAACCATAAAAGGTAGAGATCAAATTTTTGAGGTAAAATATGAGGAAGAAATAATAAACGAAAACATTGAGATGATAAAAAAAATAAGAATTTTAAAGGATGCTGGATTTGTAAGTAATATTCAAATTGCAAGCTTAGCAATCGGATTGCATCAATTCACTCGGCCTTTTATTTTTGAACAATCTTATTATTATCAAGAAAGTCTAAAAATAGGTAGACACAATGCTTTGAAAAAATATTTAGAAAATTTTTTAGAAAGTTTTTCTCCTAAAATATAAAATTTTAAATTAAAAAAATTAATTTAAAAATAGTAAATTGATCATTCCAAATTTTAACCTTAAATAATTAGTCCACTTAAAATTGATGAATTACTACCTTTAATTTTTATAATTTTGTTATAAACCTCATCATAAAATTGTGCTGTTGCTATTAGAACCATTCTGTTATCTTTTTCTAATATTTTTGGAGATTTTATTTCTTTATTATAAATTTTTCTGCCTATTTTATTCTTGTCACTATCAACCAAATCAAAATTTTGTATTTTTTTAAAAAAATTAGTTTTTTTAATAATTTCACCTGCAATTTTACCAGCACCAAAAATAATTAAGTTTTTTACTTCAATTGGGTTTAATATTACGTCTAATGAATTATGGCTATTTAAATAATAATTAAACATATCCAGTTCTTCTTTGTTCAAACTACTAAATCTCAACATTATATGATCATCTAGAAATACTTTTTTTATATTATTTCTATTAAGTTTAGCAAAAAGAAATGCAATAGATTTTAAAAATTCAAAATCAAATTTTTCTTTTTTATAGTTAACACTTATTTGAAAATTGCACTGATTTAATCCATATTTCAAACAATTAGATATAAATGACTCAATTTCACTCTCGTCTTTATTTTCTTCGGTAAAAATATATTTGATTGTGATTTTTGAAGGATCAACGCTTGCATATTTTTGTAAATTTTCAAATACATTGAAAAATTTAGGTCTTCCTCTTACTTCTTTAAATTTTTCAGGTGTTCCAGCGTCTATACTTGTTGTAATTTTTATTAATCCTTTTTTTAAAAATTTGATTACAGGATCACTTAGTCTAACAGAATTTGTGAAAACCCTATGATAAGTGCTTGGATTAGCATGCAAATGTATTTCCTCTAAAATTTGCTCAAAAGATTTATCTAGAGTTGGTTCCCCACCACCCCAAACTACTTGTTTACATTTATCAAGAGATCCATTTTTACTTAGGTAAGATATGAATTCAGTAACATTATATTTTGATCTTTTACCACCCCAATATGTTTCACTACAATAAGTGCATCTTAAGTTGCATACAGAATGATGTTCAATTGATAGATGAGATATAGATGAGGTAATATTTGGTTTATTTTTTGTTTTTTTGATAAAAGGGCAGCCTTTGCAATCTTCATTTTCCTCATTTTGAATTTCATTAAATATTTTATTTCTTGCCTTTTGTAAATCTTCAAAAGTGGGAGTGACATTTTCTTTAATATCAATTAGTTTTGCATCTCCTCTCATTTTACCATCATAAAAAAATCTTTGGCAACAAGATCTTATTTCATTTGGTGCAACATAAAGCGAATTTTCTAAATCGTGACAGGTTTTATACATTGAACAATTTTTTTTTTGTATATTTATCTTTATAAGTAATTACTTCAAATTTTTTTTTTATAATTTTTTTATATAATTTTTTTAGATAGTTTACAAATAATACTTTATTCGTTTTTTTAATTTTTGAGTTAGTTATTGCCTTATATTGATCAGAAAACTCTCCACGTAATCTATACTGGATGTCATTATTTAATTTCTCAAAATTATTTTTTTTTAAATTTTTTCTTAAGAAAGATACTATTGAATTCCATGCTTTGAATTTAAATTTTATGTGGTTTAATGTTATTAAAACATTAGTTATCGACAACTGGTTATTTGTTTTTATATATATTTTATGTTTGAAAAAACCTATTTTTTTGTTGTTATAATAATGACATTTGAATAAATAAAAAATATCCTCGTAAATTCCTTTTTTAAATTTTAATTTATTTTCTATTAAAAATTTTTTTTTAAAGACGATTGATATTGATTGCATATTTGTACTTTTTCTAAAAAATTTTTCTAAGGTAGCTTTATTATATTTGTTATAAGGACTAAGTTTTACTTTAGAGTTTTTGTTTAAATAAATTAGATTAAATTTATTTGTTTTTGTAAACCTAATTAACTTATTAATAAAACTATCAATTAAATAATCATCAGAATCAACGAAAAGTATGTTATTAGAATTTGATTTTGTTACTCCAAGATTTCTTGCAAGACCAGGACCCATTCCTAATTTTTTATTAGTTTTAAATATTTTAATATTTGAAAAATTTGATATTTTTTCATTTATGACTATAGAAGCATTATCAGTTGAATTGTTATCTATATAAATTATTTCTATTTTATATTTTTTTGAAATTCTTAAAAATTTATTAAAATTTTTTAAAATATTTTCTCTTGAGTTAAAGAAAGGAATTATTATTGTAAGATTATACCTCATATTATAAATAATAGTACATGAATAAAAAAAAAATCACAGATTATCTTTTAAAAAAATTAAACAAAATTAGAAAAATAAATAAAAAAGAATTTGCAGAAATTGATAAGTTCAATTTTATATCTTCAGGACACGTTGATTCTTTTGAATTGTTAAAATTTAATTTAGAAATTGAGAAAAAATTTAAAGTTTCAATAAAACCCAAAGACACGATGAAGAAAAATTATGGGACAATAAAAGGTTTAACGTCTCTGATTGAAAAAAAATTATCTAACAAGTCTTAATAATTTAACTTTATTTATTTTACCTAAGTTTGTTTTAGGAAATTTTTTTAAAAATATTATCTGATTAGGTATTTGAAACTTAGATAGTTTCTTTAAACATATATTTCTTATATATGACTCATTTAAATTATTTGATTTTAAAATAAATAAGTAGATTTTGGTAACAATTTTTGTCTCTTTTCCTATTACAGCAACCTCTTTAACTTTAGCATCTTTTAAAAAAATATTTTCTATGTCTTCTGGATATATAGTAATTCCACTTCTTCTAATTATATTTTTTTTTCTAGACAAAAAAAACAAATAACCTTTATTATTTAAATAACCTATATCACCTGTCTTAAAAAATTTTTTATAGTAAGCATTTCGATTTAATATTTTAGAATCATAGTATTCTTCAAACTCACCTGGTGTTTTGCAGGCTATTTCACCAATTTTTCCTGGTTTTTGAGGTACATTATTTTCTGAAAGAATTTTAATTTTAATATTTCTATTATAGCTTTTACCAACACTTTTTAAATTTTTTTTATCTTTAAGTAAATTAATACTTGTAACAGTTCCTATTTCAGCTGCACCATACATTTCATATAGATTAATTTTTTTTTTTATTAATTTACTTTTAGCTTTAGGAAAAAGTTTTGCTGAAGCAGAAACTAAACCTTTTTTTAAATAAAAGTTTTTAAAATAATTTCGGTTTTCTAAAATTTCATATATCTGATTTGCAACTAATACTGAAAAAGTAATTTTATATTTTTTTATTAATTCACAGTATTGTGGAACAAGAAATTTTCGCATTACAACACATGTGCAACCTTCTAAAAGAGGCACAAATAATGTTCTCATACCTAGAGAATGATCAATAGGGCTAGTTACAATGAAATTATCTTTATTGTTAATTTTATACAAATCTCTAAAGAGATTGTATCTAATTATTTTTGTATTTTGAGAAAAGATTATTGGCTTTGGTTTTGATGTAGACCCCGAACTCATGGTAATAATATATTTTTTGTCTTTATTAATTTTTTTTTTTGGGGAAATATTATTATTATTTGTCTTGAAAAAAAAACTAAATTTATTTGACTTTTCAGTACATAAAAAATTTTTTATTTTTGAGTTTTTTTTGAAAAAATTACAATGGTTTTTGTTACCAATAATACTGTCTGCATTAGTAATTTTAATTATATCTGACAAGTGATTATTTGAATAATACGTACCAGTTGGTATAGCTATCGCGTTAATATACGATAGTGAAAAAAGTGCCAATACATGTTCCAAAGTATTATCTTCAACAATCAATACTTTGCTATTTTTGTTAAAGTTATTATTTTTAAGATTATTAATCGTCTGCACTATTAGTTTATAAAAGATTTCATATGAATACTCTTTATTTTCAATAACAAGTGCTATTTTTTTTGGGTATTTCAAAGCATTTTGCTTAATGATCTCAAATAAATTCATCTAACTTTTTTTCTAGGAATCTGTAAGTTCTCTCTGTTTTTTCCATTTTAAATTGGAGATTATCTTTTAAATTTTTAAAACTTAGCCATAAATTTTTTAATTCGATTTTTTTGTTATTTTTGAGAGCATTGAGCATACTCATAGTGTGCTTACTACTTCTTAAGGTTTGAATTACTCTTGAGGATGGAGATTGATAAACTTTTATTTTAAATTTTTTTAAAACTTCATCACCTTCTCGTAAAATTTTTATGACTTCTTTTTTCGCCTTAATATTTTTATTTAGTTCGTAGTTGTTTTGAAAGTATTTTAGAGCAATCATATTGAAAGCTAGGGAATTAATAGATTTTATGAAAATTTCTGAATAAATATTTTTAACTTTAGGAGACAAAGTTGTTTTCTTCAAATCTTCTCTTAAAGCATCGACCAGATGAGATTTTTCTTTAAATACTTCTTTGATGGGAAATCCTCTTTGAATATGGTTTATTCTAATATTTCCTGGACTTTCAATTTTACCTGATAACCACATCGTCATACCTACTAAGTTTTTTCGTTTTAAATTCTTAAGAAGTATAGGGCTCATTTTTTTTTCAATTTTTTGCTGTAAATTTGAGCTTAAACATTTGTGCCACCAAAAAGGAATTGCAGTACAGGGTGGTACTATAAGAGTTTTTGGACCTATATATTTTTCTGTTTTATTTAAAATTTTTATTATGTTTTCGTTAATACTTGTAGTAATAAAAATATTATCAATTTTTTTTATTTTAATTTTGTCTATTTTATTTATTATTTGAAAGCTTTTATTGCTCTTTAAATAAAACTTTTTTTTTAAAGATGAATTATTGTATACTTTAATATTCAAACCATTTTTTGTAATAAATTTGTATGTTTTTCCCCTACATAAAAAAATAATATTATGATTTGATTTTATTAAACAAGCAGCAAGGAAAGACCCGATTGCACCTCCACCGTATATAAGTGTATTTTTTCTCACAAATTAAATTATTTTTTGCCAGCTTTCCTTAATGGATGAGTAGTGAATTTTTTCTAAAATTAATATGATTTTCAAATTATCTTCCAAATTTAATAATATTGGGGAATTTTTAATATTTTTTTTGTAAAGATTATAAATTTCTTCATAAATATTTATAAAAGAGTCCAGAAAACCACCAGGATGACCTGCGCTGTAAGTAAAATATTTATTGTTTTTTAAATATTTACTGTTTTTTGACCGTCTAGTTATATTGTGTTTATTACCATTATTATCTGATAAGATAATTTCTTCATGTTTTCTATGAGCCCATTCTATGCTTCCTTTAGAACCAAAAATTTTAATTGATAATTCATTTTTCTTTCCTGGTGAATTTTTTGAGAACCATAGTTGTCCAATAAAATTTTTAAACTTTAACCATGTATATGCATTATCAACATACTTTAAATTTTTATTTTCAAGGCTATTAACTTTTGATGGAATTTCATTAAAAAAATAAATTATTAAAGACAATAAATGACTAGCTAAATCAAGATGTAGGTTTGGTATACTTTTATCTTTAGTTCTCCATAATTTCATTTTTGCGTTTTTTAAAGCTGAAGACTCTTGTGGCATTTCTAAAATAAAATTTTTTATAGAACCAATTTTTTTTAATAAAGGTTTAATTTCCATTATTGCTGGATAACCCAAATAACTGTAAGTACTTACAAAAAAAATTTTTTTATTTTTTAATAACTTATAAATTCTTTTTGCCTTTTGTGAATTCCCCTCAAATGGTTTTTCAGCAATAATACCAATATTATTAACTGCCAATTTTTTGTAAATTTTGTATCTAGTATTTGGTGGTGTAAGCACTAAAGCAAGATCAATATTTTTTTTTTCGTAAAATATTAATTTTTGAATATCATTATAAATTTTATTTTCTTGTAATGAATAAAATTGAGAATTTTTTTTATTTTTATTTTTATTTTCACTGAAGCAGCCACATATAACTTCGTATTTTCCCGTTGAAAATAAGCTTCGTAAATGTGTTTTCGCAATCGTGGAGTCATAACTGCCACCTATTATTGCTAATTTGATTATTTTTTTCATTATTATTGAAAAATTAGATTTTAAAAGAAGGACCGTCTACTGTAATCCATTTATTTTTTTTTGTTAGTTTTAAGGACAAACTATAAAATTTTTTATAATTTATAACATATATTATGGATTTTCCTATATTTGTGTGATTGTATAATTTCTTCTTCAGAGCTTGTTGTCCGATTTTATATCCATTGCTAACTGTTTCTTTTCTAATATATCTAGCATAATAGTTCCATTTAATTTTGTTTATTTTGTTTTTCTCTTTAATTGATCCATTGAGTATTTTATTAAACCTGAATGGTACATTATTTTTCCAATCAAGGTAATGTATAAATGGTATCCAATTGTATCCTAAACCTATATGGCAGCATTTCAAATTTTTTAATTTTAATAATCTTTCTAATGTACAGTTTTTTCCAAATGAACTGTTAGAAATTCCACCTAAAATTTTTTTTACATCTGGTCCAATTCCAGCTACAGACATCATAGGATCTTTAGATCGTGATATATTTTTTTGTTTCAAAAAAAAATTTGGAAAATAACCTATGTCCGCTTTTGTAGTTTTTGGATTAAAAATTTTTTGTTTTTTTGTAAAAGTATATGAATAAGTTGGAACAAATATATTACCTTTTTCACCTATAGCATCATAAACAGTTTTTAATATCCATCTGCTTGATTTTAACATTAAATTTTTATTTTTTGTTCTAGGCATTCCCAACATGCCAAGACTTGTAGATAAAAAAATTGAGTCATTTTTTTTAATATTTAGCTTTTTAAAAGCTCTACTAAGATCTGATTTCTTATAGTTTGACACTATTTCTATTTTTTATATTTATTTAAATTAAAAAAAATGTACTTATCACATATTATTGAGACAAATAATAAAAGTAATTTTATTATTTAAATAAATGTAACAATTATTATAAGCTGTAAGTTGTATTAAATTAATTTAAATGTCGGTAGAAAAATACTTTAATATAGCAAAATATTCGTTGTTTCCTATATGTAGGAGTATAACTGGTGCAGGCTTAAAAAAAACATTAAAAATTATTCAAAGCGAATTTCCAAAGCTAAAAATATACAGAATACGTTCAGGTACTAAAGTTTTTGATTGGAAGGTACCGTCAGAATGGAATGTTAACGATGCTTATGTTTTAGATAAAAATAATAAAAGGATTATAAACTTTAAGGAAAATAACTTACATATTATTAGTTATTCTTCACCAGTTAGTAAATTTTTATCAAAAAAAAAACTTCTTGAAAATTTGTATTCGTTGCCAAATAAACCTAACGCAATACCATACATTACCTCGTATTATAAAAAACGATGGGGTTTCTGTTTAACACATAAGAAAAAAAAGGAGATATCCAAAAATTATAATTTAGAAGATAAATTTAAAGTAATAATTAATTCATCTTTTAACTCGAAAGGTTACTTAAATTATGGAGAATTAATTTTAAAAGGTAAATCTAAACAAGAGATATTGATATCAACTTATATTTGTCATCCTTCTATGGCAAATAATGAGTTGTCAGGCCCAATAGTAGCTATGAGTTTGATAAATTATTTTTCAAAAATTAAAAATTTAGAAAAAACACTAAGGTTTGTCTTTATCCCAGAAACTATAGGATCAATTGTTTATATAAATAAAAATTTAAATAAATTAAAAAAAAATATAATTGGAGGTTTTAATCTTAGTTGTGTAGGTGACGAGAGAGTATATTCTTGTATGCTGTCAAAATACCAAAATTCTCCCTCAGACAATTCAATAATTGAAGCTTACAAAAAATTAAAATTAAAATATAAGGTATATTCTTTTTTAAAAAGAGGTTCAGACGAGAGACAATATAATTCTCCCGGGATTGATTTAAAAATATCCTCAATTTTTAGGTCAAAATATGGAGAGTATCCAGAATACCATACATCTTTAGACAATTTTGATCTAGTAACATTGAAGGGTATAAAAGGTGGTTTAAAAGTTTCTAAAACTGCAATTCAAATTTTATTAAAGAAAATTATACCAAAAAATAAAATTTTATGTGAACCTAATATGGGAAAAAGAGGGCTCTATCCAACTTTGTCAACAAGAATAAAAAAACCAACCGAAGACTTAATGAATTTCTTAACTTATGCTGATGGGAAAAATGATTTAGAAAGAGTTTCGAAATACATTAATAAAAATTATAAAGAAACAAAAAAAATTTATAAATTTTTAAAAAAAAAAAAATTGGTAGAGTAAAATATGGTTTATATCAAAAAAAAAAAAACGAAAAAAAATATACCTTTCAAAATAAAAAATTTTAAAAAAAACAATTATAAAAATAAGAGTCAAATTCTTATTGAATTTTTAAATTTTAAACCATCAACAATTTCTATTTCTTTATGACTATGGTAGAATCTAGTACTTTTTAAAATGAAAATTTATAAAAAAATTTATTTAATAAATAAATTCATAAAGCATTTGGAAAAAAAAGAGCCTAATCTTAGCTCAGATTTAGCTAATACAAATTGTAAAAAAGTTACTGCCCATGTTCTGAAATCAGACTTAATAATATTAATATTTGTGAATTTGAATTTAAATATTCTTAATATTCTTAATATTTTTTTTAGAAAAAAAAGTGTTTTTATATTTTCAATTTTTTTTTTCTATTTCTATAAAAAGTTTAAAGAGATTATTGTTTCAGTAATTCTAATAAATAACTCAAATTTTTTTGAAAAACACAGCAGTAAAAATTTCAATGTCGACACTGTTTATTTTGATCATATAGTGCTTGGCAGTGGACCATCTGGATCTATAAATTCATTTTATTTAAACAAAAAATTTCCTGGTAAAGTTCTTTTGCTGGAAAAAGGAAAGGATGTATCTGTTTTTAAAAATAAACACCCTCACGATGAATTTTTAAAAAAGTGGAAAAATGGTGGTTTAAACTCAACCTTATATCCAATGCAAATTTCGTTTGCTTCTGGTGAGTGTTTGGGGGGTGGCAGTGAAATAAATAGTGGACTATTTCATAAGCCCAGCCAAAGTTTTTGGGAGAAGTGGAAAAAAAATACCAGCTATATAGTTCCTCAAATCGATGAAATTGAAGGTCATTTTAATGATATAAAAAATATAACAAATAGTGAAAAAATTTTTCCTAATAGTAAGGGATATGAGTATTTTTTGAAAGGTTGCCTTGAAAATAAAATAATATACGAACACATACCTCAGTTCTATTCTAAATCTGGTAATAAGAATTCAATGACATCAACATATTTAGATTTTTATCTTAAAAGTGGTGGAAAGATTCAAACTAGTTTTGAAGCTACTAAAATTAAATATATAGAAAAAATAAACAATTGGGAAATACAAGGTTATTTATATGGAAAAAAAAAAACTTTCAGTTGTAAAAATTTATTTATTAATTGTGGTGCTATTCAAACCGGAAAAATCTTAATTAATAGTAAGCTTTTTTCAAAAGAAGTTTCAAATTTTAAGTTGCATCCAATGATTAAATTTATTGTTGAATTTGAAAAAGAAGTGCAAGAAGGTTATGAAAACGTACACCCTTTTCAAATTTCTGATGAAAATGAAAAATTTATTATTGGAGAGGCTTCAAGCGGAGAGCAGTTTATAAAAATGAATTTTATCAATTACCCACATTTTTATGAAAATATAAAAAAAAATTGGAGGAAAATGTCTGTGTATCATTCAACATATTCTTTTGGCTCTGGAAAAATAAAAAAATTACCTTTTATTAATGATTTCTTGCATACTTACAGCATCCCTAACTCAGAAATAAAAGTAATAAAAGAGTCGCTTTTAAAAGCCTCAAAAGTTCTTTTTAGTGGTGGCGCCAAAAATATATATCTTGTTAAATCTACAGAGATTGAGCAGATGTCTATCAGTAATTATCAAAACAAAATTGAAAGAATAAGTAAGACTAACGAAATTAAATTTTCAGCCGTCCATGTTCTTGGAGGGGTAAAATCAGGTGAAAATGTCGATTGTGTAGCAGATAGTTTTGGAAAAATAGGGAAATATAAAAATTTATATATTAATGACTCTAGTCTTTTAAATGAAAATCTACTTAGAAATCCCCAAGGTACTGTCATGTTAATTGCTAAAAGAAATATTGAAAAATTTTTAAGTGAAAAAAAGTAATTTAAATAATCTTATATTTATAAACAAATATCCTAAAAATTTTTTAATTTTTTTACCTATGATATTTTCATATAATATTAATTATTTAAATACTATTACTTGTTTAGCTGGATTTATTATATTCTCACTGATTGTTAATATTTGTTATTTAACTAATAATTTTGTTGATCACGAAATAGATAAATATAACAAGTTAAAATCTAATTGTATTATATTAAAAAAAAATACTATTATTTTTTTGAATTCATTTTTATTTTTTTTTATATTAGTTTTATTTTTTACAGATTATTTTAGTTTTTATCTTTATTTATATCTGGCGTTATTTTATATTTACACTTTTTATCTTAAAAAGGTATTTTTAATTGATATCATAATTTTATCATTCTTTTATATTATAAGGATCTACTATGGTTCAGATATAATAGATGAAAAAATAAGTGTTGGGTTTATAATTTTCTTTTTACTTTTATTTTTAATTTTAGCTATTTACAAAAGAATTACTCAAATAAATATTAATAAACTAAAAAATAATAATAAAGTTGTTGCTTATTCTGTAAAAAGTTTAAAGTTTTTAAAATATACTTCAGACTGTTTAATTATATTTTCAATAATATTTCTTGCAAATTTTTTACTGTTAAATAATAGTTTTTTTGAAAATTTATTTAAATTTAATTTTTCTGGATCATTATTACAAGGGTTTTTCATTTTAATTTTATATATTCTTAACTTTCTTAGAATAAGAAAACTTGTTTTTTTCAACAAAGTGAAAAAAGATATTGTTGATTTTATCTTATTTGATCCGTATTCGTTATTGTCATCCATAGCATTGGTGATAGTTTTGGGGTCATTATATTTATGAAAATTTTAGTTACTGGGGGATCTGGTTTTTTAGGTTCTGAAATAATAAAAAAATTAATTCATAATGATTTTGAGGTATATAACCTTGATTTAATAAAAAACGAAAATGTTAAAGTTAATAATTTTCAAATAGATATTTTAGATAAAAATAATTTAGAAAATATATTTAAAAAAAATAATTTCGAAATTGTAATTCACTCTTGTGCAAAAGTACCTATCTCTAAAAGTAAATATACCTTTAATGAAATTAATGTTGAGGGTACAAGGAATGTCTTAGATTTATCAAAAAAATATTTAGTAAAAAGATTTGTTTATATATCTAGCTCTGCTGTTTATGGAATCCCTAAAAAAGTTCCTATAATTGAGTCAGACATAAGAGTTCCTGTAGAACCATATGGTTTATCAAAAAAAATTGGCGAAGATATTTGCCTTAAAGAGATAAATAATATTGGTTTGGGTATAATAAGACCTAGAACAGTAATTGGTGGAGATAGACTTGGAATTTTTTCAATATTATTTGATTGGATTAAGCTAGGTTTGCCCGTACCAGTTATGAATAATGGAAATAATTTATATCAATTTGTGGATGTAAGCGATCTTGTAGATTCAATATATTTAATGAGTAAATCAAATTATAATGGGCCTTTAAATATTGGTTCAAGTTCTTACACATCAATCAAAGATCTTCTCCAAAAATTAATTATTCACAATAAAAGTAATTCAAAAATAAAGAATCTTGACTCCAGTTTTATTTTTAATCTTCTAAAAATATTTATTAAATACAAGATTATTCCACTTCAAGAGTATCATTACAAAGCATACGGAAAAAATATTTATTTTGATACATCCTTATCAAGAAAAGTTTTAGATTGGGAACCTAAGATCTCAAATTTTGAAAGTTTAAATAACTCATATAAAAATTTTTT
>MDTG01099325.1_pt1 | contig 14184 bp, 3 predicted proteins | sample 811421 | NCBI WGS metagenome assembly MDTG01 (sample SAMN05326645, study PRJNA326480) | marine metagenome | isolation source: seawater | place: Pacific Ocean: South East | collected 2011 | reverse complement strand
TCCTACGAGAGATTGCATGAAGATGAAGCCGAATAGACCATAGAAATTCCCAGCATTTTCCTATTTTTTCGATATCATCTTCGTCTAATAAACCAGACCATTTATCTGCATCTTTTGATGTTTTTATTTTCGATTTCATCGCCCATTGCAACGATTGAATGTCGCGCAACGCTCCTGGACTCTCCTTAACATTCGGCTCCAATAATTGAACAGAAGCATTATTTATGATCCGTTGAGAGCGCCAGGAATTCAATTTTTGTGGCAAATTTTTCGGTATATTTCCGTATAATTTTTTACGAAAACATGAAAATACCTGGTTATCACCGACCAATAGCCTACTATCTATCATAGCAGTACAGGATTCCATATCCTCTTTAGCTACTTTCAACGCCTCCGAAATCGTCCGACTGCTATACCCTACATCTAAATGAAAATCCCACAAAACGTGAAGAATTTCTGGTATGTATTTATTACTAGAATCATATGACTTACCGATCAAAAACATAATATCTACGTCAGAGAAGAATGACATTTCGCGTCGCCCAAACCCCCCAACCGCAAGCACTGCAATACCAACAACCGTAGATCCCACAATCCGATTATAAACTTCCTTTACCACCAAATCCATACAGTCTGATAACGACTGCATGATCTCAGACGAATCTGTTTTATTAAATAATTTAATCTTCTCAGTTTCTTGTACACTGACAATCAATTGTCGGACCTCCTCAACCCATAATACATCGGTTAAGGTCGCTATTTCACTTAACTTTGATTGAATATCAATGTTGTTTTTCAAGTTTTTCCCGCCGACATCAATTGCAAAAGATCTTTTTAAATAAAATATAGGTACACTGAGCAAATACTATCATTGAATGTATTTAACATACAGAAAAAATACCGCTATGCTTTTTTATTGCAATCAAAGCAACAATTAAATCGAAATCGATTTTATCACCGATAAAATAGCGAATCTTGAATAGAATACATTATTAAGTCATATTATGAGCAGCCTAAGGACTTTGTATGAATTTTATATTAAAAAAGTGAAAGATTTAACCAGTGGGTAACTATTCGGCTGATCAGGACCGCGCTCTATTGATTGGTGTTTCCCTACCGCATATTCCTTTATGGGAAGCAGAAGACTCGCTCGAAGAATTAGCTCGTCTAGCGGACGCAGCACTTCTCACTACTGTGGAACGAGTAATTCAGTCTCGAGACCGCATCGACTCTGCATTTTTCGTTGGTAAAGGAAAAGTAGATGAAATAAAGCAAATTTCGAAAAAAACTGAGATCGATCTATTGATATTTGACAATGATCTATCACCAGCCCAAATGCGCAATTTAGAAAATAAAACTGAGATGCGTGTTTTAGATAGAAGTGCTCTTATTTTAGATATTTTTGCTCGACACGCCCGAACCCGAACTGCACAAGTTCAGGTTGAACTTGCACAGCTCAATTATTTATTACCCCGACTTACTCGGATGTGGACTCACTTATCGCGCCAAGCAGGAGGCGGGGCTATACGGGGTATGGGCTCTGCTGGAGTGAGAGGCCCTGGCGAGACACAATTAGAAACAGATCGCAGAATAATACATCGTCAAATAAACTCTCTCGAAAAAAAACTAAAACGTATAAGCACACAGATGACTACTGGAAGAAAAAGTAGACTCGGCACCTACAGCGTTGCTCTAGTTGGCTATACGAATGCCGGAAAATCAACCTTAATGAGAGCACTATCAGGTTCGGATGTTTTGGTCGAAGATCAACTTTTTGCAACGTTAGATTCAACAACGCGCTCTATACAGCTTGGATCAAAAAATAAAATCCTACTGACAGATACCGTTGGTTTTATAAATCGATTACCGCATCATCTATTCGCTTCATTTCGAGCCACTTTAGAAGAGGCTGTCGAGGCTGATCTTCTATTGCATGTTGTCGACCTTAGTTTCTCTAATTATAAATCGCAAATGCGGACGGTCGAAACGGTATTAAAAGACCTCAAACTTGAGGACAGACCAACCGTAACTGTTTTCAATAAAATTGACCGAATCCTCGGAGAATCTCAACAATCATTAATCGAAGCGTATAACCAACGCGAGAATTGCGTAGCTATATCGGCAGCTAAAAACATCGGTCTTGGAAAACTCTCAGACCAGATTATCGAGATTATGAATAAAAATTTTAAAAAATTTTCCCTGCGCATACCTCAATCTGAAGGTCGCTTGTTATCAAAAATCAAGGAGAATAGTAATATAATCATCGAAAACTATGAAGATAATGATGTGATATTAGAGTTGCGAATGGCAAAATTAAGTGCTCAAAAATTAGAGTTAGAGCGCTTTTTTATGGATCGATGAATTGATTTATTTCTATTTTTTTAAATACCCTTTTTCAACTGCCTCATCAATCAAACTTTTCGCGTATTCCCAAAGTTTGGGTGAACTATCCGAGATATGTTCATTGCGCGATATCACCTGATCACGTGTTACGCCATGTCGCTTCCATGCCACACCATTAGTATGGAAATTAAGTAATATCGGCTGAAACCGATCCAGTGCAGTAGCATACCGAGCATCTTCGGTTTCTCTTTCCTCAAATTCGTTCCATAATTCTCTTAATTCTAAAGCCTGATCCTGAGGTAACATTTTAAAAATTCTTTCTGCTGCTTTCTGTTCTCTTTCCTCTTTGTGTTTATAAGCAATTTCATCATAGACAAAAGTATCACCTGCATCAATTTCTACTATATCATGAATCAATAGCATTTTTAACACTCTCAAAAGATCTATGTTTTTGTCAACATACCCTGATAAGAGAATAGCCATTAAACTCAAATGCCATGAGTGTTCAGCATCATTTTCAGCTCGTCCATCATCAATTAACGAAGTTTGTCGAAAAACATTTTTTAGTTTATCGACCTCAACAATAAAGTCTATTTGTGCCTGCAAATCCTTAGAAGACATGACAGCATCTCATTTCTGCATAGTCATTGAACCGACCAAAGCTTCTTTTCCGACCTGAACTCTGTAGAAATAAATACCAGACCCTACAACAAATCCTGACTCATCTAAACCATCCCAAAAAACATTTCGAAATCCAGATTCAACGTCTCGATTAAATATTCGTCTTACTCTCTGGCCTAATGTATTAAATATTTCTACTGTTACAGGAATAGGCCCCAACGCGGAAAATGGTACGGTGAAAGGAATAATTGTTGAAGGGTTAAATGGGTTTGGGTAATTTTGTTGCAACGTAAATACTTTGGGAGAACCAACGGAGATATCAAATTCCTCCAGCGTAAAATTAACTACTGAGAAATTGGATCTTACAATTTTACCCATTTTCAAGTTAAAAGGGGGATTCATTGCCCTTTGATTTTCACTAACACGAAGCCTGAGCAATTCGCAGTCTCCATTAACCTGCCAATCGCGTCCATAACGTGCCTGAGCTAAAGAAATAGTTCCACTTACATGATTTATTCGAGTGAAAACACCTTGAGTAGATCCATCGAAAACCGTTCCTACTTGAATAGGCTCCAAAATAGTAAAATAAACAGGATCATAATCTAAAACTACTTCAAATGCAGCAACATCTCGTAAACCACGTGCAAATAATACAAATTCTAATCCATTGTCGATAGACGTTGGTATGTCAGGATTGACGGCAACCAACTCAACTGAAATACTCGATGATCTATCACTTGCCTGCTTGAAAACAGGTGGAGCACCGAACCCAGTACTGTTGCTAATATTAGAAGTGGCTAAGGAAAGGTCTTCCACCCCTACCCTTTGATCATTGTTAATGTCTGAGCGCGAAAAATTAGCCACTGATTTATTAGTTCCCCAAGCAGCATCAATAGCATTAACATCGTCTTCATCAACTTCATTATCTCCTGTAGCATCGCCACCTCTCAACAAACGCCCTTCTTGAGGTAGCAACCCGGACTTATCACCTCGAATATCCGAAGCATAAAAACCCTTTCCATTATGTAGGTAAATATTTTCACCATTTCTAATTAGAAGGGTATCAGTCCGAGCACTTAAATGGCTGGAGTCTTTAACTACAAGAATATATCGACCTGCAGGAACATGAGAAAGAAACAAGAATCCATCATTTCCGGTCTGCACCTCTACCAAATCTCGCGTAGTTGTATGATCATCATTTTCACTAACAAATAAATCATCTAACAAATCCTGCGTAGTTCCTGGCGACCGCAAATGTATCTCTAACAGGGTCGAATGGTTTACAATACTTTGCGATCTACCCTCTAATAAAACAGTTCCAGATATAGTCCCACGCTCAACTGCATTAACTTGAGCACTTTGTACTGACAAACCATTACTGCTACGTAAAACGCTTGAAGACCCTACTACACCAAGTCCAGAAACTCCTGAAAAAACTAATTCATGATTGCCACTAAACGAATTCGATAAAACAACATTAAACCGTGCCAAGGGTTTTGATTGATTAGTATTACCGACTATTTCTCCTCCAACTTTTGTTTTTGTGAAACGTAATTGTCCTTCTACCACCCCATTTTGTGCTATCGTTCCTCCTACAAAAATATTTCCTAAATCTGTAAAAGGCGTATTTGAATTAATCACAGTGAACAGAGCACTGTTAACATCTAATGCGATATCAATTGATTCAATAGAAGCGCCATTAGAATGAACTGCAACTTCAAAAGTAAGTGTGTCTCCTGGAGCACCAATCACTCTATTTGGTCGAATGGCTAATTGAGGATTCGTATTATTAGAACCGCCAACAGTTAGCCGATTAGAGGCCTCGCTTAACTTGCCGGAAGATACGTCAGAAAAAGTAGCATCACCACTAATAGCTGCGTAAATAGAATAAACTCCTTCATCCAAAACAAAATCCGAAGTACGGGTATCCCAATTAAAAGAGCTAGGACTACTTTCTCGGATGTTATTAATTTGACCAGATGTAGTACCGTCCCCACTGTTGATTATAAATGCTTGACCATTTGCAACGGCCTCTTCTAATTCGACTGACGACGTAAATCCTGATTTATCAGCAGCATACAAACGTATATAACCGTCATCAGTTCCTACTCCATCGTCAACCCAATAACTTTCCCAATTTAGCCGAATCACATCTCCACTATAAATTTCGGGCATTCGATTTTTCAAAATTATATGTGGAGTATGTATCACCTTAATTGAACCCCCGCGCGCGATTGTCTTGTTCGATCCATCAGATATTAAAGCATAAATCCAAACGCGCTCACCATTATTTGGTATAGATTTTTCCGGATTGCGGAAATCCCATGAATAAATATCATTTATGCCATCGTTGTTTTCTTTTATTCCGCTAACAATTAATTGTGTATCTGTATCATTTAAAAATGTTTGTACAGCATTATTATCGGTCGTCTGATAATCAACCACAGCAGGATCGTCGGTTGTAAAATAGAAGCTAATATCAGCATCATTATCTATATCATTATCGCCCGGACCTTTTTGCCATTGTATAGAATAAATCGGCTGGGAGCCAGTGTTCACTATGCGCTGTGTATCTATAGATGGTTCATAAAATGTGAAATTAGGAGAATGCCGCACTTTAAGAGTACTACTACTACGTCCAACAGCAAGACTCAATGAATCCGTTGCAACAGCATAGATATAGTAATCACCCTCCATTACTATTGGATTACTAACATCCCAGGAATACTCATGATCTCTACTACTCAGACTAGTGCTTCCTATAATTGGTGTAGCTCGAACACCCGAAAGGCTTTTACCTAAGACAAACTGATTATTTGGATACAAGCCTTTGACCGAAACCGATGTCAAGCCACTATATGAAGAATAGAACAGCTGAACGGCGGCTTCGCTATCGTAATCGACTATACTGAAATCGAGATCATATGGATTGGATCGGTCTCCGCTTCTAATACCAGTGTCTACAATATCGCTCGAGACCGAGGGATCTATCTGTTGGACTATTGGACCATGCCTTAAAGTCAAAGCCCCAGTACTTACACTTAATACCGGAAGGTTGATCCCATCATCGATTACACCGTATATGTAATAGCGTCCACTTTGGACGCCAAAAATTGAAGCGAATAAGGCCGATTCCTTCAATTTGTCAGGCGGGTCATCCCACGTATAAACCTGATTACTTCCTTCCAAAAGATCGCCCGTACCATATGAATTTATTGTCGTCACATCATTTTCGTCGGCGATCAATGTCGCAAACACCCTAACATCCTGAACTGAGCTTAGGGTTGAGGCTGGATAAGCATATAAAGAGATCCGTAAACCTGACCCGATATCATCATCGGTATCAATGGCATTATATTCAATCTGAAAAGACGTGTTCGCTACATCTTGATTTCCGTCGGGTTGACTTATAGAAATGCTTGGAGAAGAGTTACTTGCAACAACATCTACTGATGCACCTATCGAAAAGAACGAACCAGCTGATACAAAGCTACCTGTGGGATCATTTGTCACAGTCACATTACTTGACTTACCCGAATTACTAATAATCGACTGTAAATTAGTTGATGAATCACTACCTAAAACATTTAATTTAACTAAAAGACCCAATTTATCGTTTTCATCGCCCCATTCACTACCGCTACTAATATCTTCATCTATAAGTCCTTCAAAGAATTTATCTGTATCAGAAAGAATAGCTCCCACAGATTCCCAATCTCCGTTCAAAAAACCATCTGACACATCGCCTTGTGCACCTATTCCCGATCCGCTTTGAGGATCTGCGACATGCACATAAATCATATTATTATTTTGCGCATTTGAAATATTCTGGGCATTTACTGGCTTATAACTTAGATAATACTGATGTGCACCTACCGGAACTGATTCATCTTCCCAAACGACATCGCGTCCCAAAACTTTAAAGTAAGCGTGATGATTAACATTATTTTGACCACTGAACCCAAAACCTTCCTTCAGACCGCCAACAAACGCCATAAAGATGTTTGTTGAATCCGGATTCATAGCTAATGAAGGACTTTGTATATATACGTCTGAAACGGCCAAGCCATCCTCCTCAGAAGTATCTGAGTCATCATCTACAACTTTTTCAGGCAGAGACCACACCGACCCATTATATCTGGCATAATAAAGATCCTGCTCTCCGACACCACTATATCCGGCACTAAAAGCAATATGTAAATCTCCAGACTGGCCTTCTCTTGCATCCGTAACAGCAGAGACACGATCCGTCCATTCCCAATCTAACTCAACGGAGTAATTGGTTCCCACTCCCGGGAAGAGTCCATCTGAACCTTCTCGCCAAAGTGACCGATCTCCTTTCCAATCAGCACTCGACCCAATAGATCCATCCTCATCATAATAATTAAAATGGATTCCTTGGTTGCCACTGCCGTCAGCATACTTGTATAGTGCGTATACTCTATCAGGAAATGCAGAACGATCAACAATGATGCTTGGGAAATAATATGCTACATCGGTTTTTATACCAGAGTTGTTTGCCGTTTCGTCGACAAAACTACCTAAATTTGCTCCATCTGCATCTTGATTCCAACCAGAGCTATTGACTACGTTCCACATCACATTCGTAGCTAATTTTTTATGCTCGATGCGGTTATCAGAATCATTAAAATATACGATATGAAGTGCGTCATTATCTCCAATGGCTACATCTACTCCAGTTCCTCGATCTCCATTGGGCGTTAGACGAATACCTCCCGTACCAGCAACTCCGGATTCACCTATCTCAACGAGAGAAACTCCACCATTTGCATATTTTGCTTTAGACAGCATGATATCATCAGATCCGTTGCCATTACTTATACCACGCGCATAACTAACAAAAATCTGGTCGCGATCATCGATTGCCAAACGAGGAAAACCACAACGCCGACTTTCTATTTTTCCTACTGAGGTGTCATTGATTTTTAGTGGATTATGCCAACTATTACCACCGTCTTCAGAATACGCCAAATATACATTCTGATTACGTTCCCTATCTCCAGTAGAGATGAAAGCATAGGCGATTCGTGGATTTCCACGACTATCTACTTCCAAGTCCAGTGTAGAAAATCCTTTACTAGTTCCATCAGCCTGTAGTCCATGGTGAACGAGACTAACATATCTTGGAGAATTAAATGTGGCTCCCCCATCGTCGCTTCTGGCATACAACACCTGGTAAAGAGGGGTACTTCCCCCTGTATACGGAAAGGAACTCCTCGGAGTAGATGCAGTCTGTTCAATCCACGCCATATGTATTCCATTCGGATCTAACAGATTGCCCTGTGGCGCTGGACGAGACATGGCAACATCAACATGCATACCGTCAGTATCAATACTTCCTACTTTAACACTCCGCTCAACGCTATGAAAATGGCCTATCACTGGATAGTCATTGCTGACCGACTGATCCAGATCAACTAGGACATTAATGGCTTTGCTGACTACGGCATCAGGCGCTACCGTACTGTCTTCTCGGGAAAAAACCACAGGCGTACGGTTTTCATATGTTGGTTTTGCAGCGTATAGATATGAAGACCAAATATTTAGTGCAAAAAGCACAAGAAACCATCTATGTTTCATTTCTTTACTTAACCAGTGTCATTTTTCGCGTCTGTCGGAAACCATCTGTTTCTAACAAGTAAAAATACATCCCAGCTGCTACTAATTGACCAGCAGCATCTCTACCATTCCAGTCTATCTTATGGTATCCAGCTTCTAACGACTGATTAATTAATGTAGAAACCCTTTGCCCCAATAAGTTGAATACTGCGAGACGAACATGGGAACGACTGGCTAAAGACAAAGGGATACTCGTTGTAGGATTAAATGGATTCGGGAAATTTTGCTCCATTTCCGTTTTCTTTGGTAAAATCAAATTAATTAACGAATTTTCCCATCCTACAATTTGCCTTTCGTAGAATGCATCCAGCAATAGCCCTTCCTCAATTGATAGAGCAGAAAGAGGATTATCGCTCAACACTTCAAACTTCAAACGGCCTAATTCCTTATCGCCACTGGCAGACCACTCTTTTCCATAGCGCGACCCCAATATGACAAATTCATCCTGACGGTCCTTTAGAGCCATAAAAACGGCACCATCCGGGTTTTCTGAAAAAACATTTCCACTTTGAATCTGGCCAAAAAGAGGCCTGAGGACTGAGTCATCATATTTAAACCTCATTTCATATCCGGCTAATTTTCGTAAATCCGTTGCAATAATTGAGAATTCAATATTTTGACCGATTACAATGTCTTTCTTCACATCAAAAAGTGGATTCATCTCAAGTGTAACAGTCTCATAATTAGAAATGACGTGCTTATAGACAGGCGGAGCACCGAATCCTTCATTATTACCGAAATTTGAGGTAGTAGCTGTCAAATCTGAAGCACCGACCCGTCCATCATTATTTAAATCAGCCGTCGATTCGCCAGTACCCCAGGCAGCGATAATCATGTTCACATCATCTTCATTGATCTCGTTGTCACCACTCACATCTCCGGCAATCAAACGCTTTCCACTATTCCCTAACAATGAGGAGGGATCACCTCGCAAATCCGATGCGAAAAATCCCTGAACATCTGTTCCAACAGTGACCGTCTGACCATTTACTAGAGTAAACGTATCCGTACGTGCGCTAAGATGGCTAGTATCTTTTACCGTTAATACGTAACGTCCGGCTGGAATATTCGTTAGCGATAATGCACCAGAATTACTTGTATTAACTTCTAGGGTATCAGAGGTTGCCGTATGATCATCGTTCGTAGCGAAAAATGTGGCATCCGAAATATCGATGGTACTCCCAGGATGACGTAAATGAACCTCTAGCAGAGTCCTGTGATTACCGTCTCCCAAAGTTCGCCCCTCAAGTTCGACCACCGCAGATATTTGACCGCGAGATTCACGCTTAAACTCGGGATTGGACACACTCAATCCGTCACCTGATACATCATACGGATCATTTTTTCCATGAAAACCAAGGACAGTACCCGTTTCGCCGGTTGAAAAAACAACCGAGGGAGTAGAGACAACATTAGCCGTCGGAATTAACTGCAGTCTTGCTATAGAAACTGGCTCATCCGAAGTTCCAACCTGCTGTCCACCAAAAGTCGCTTTAGAAAAACGAAGTTGATTCGCGCTCGTTTTATATGAGTTTTCCAGCGGACTTGTATTAGGGAAAATAGTGTTTAAGTCTAAAAAAGGCTGTAATCCCGACTCCACACCCTGATCGACCAAAGAAAAACTATTATCGCCAAGTTTTATTATTAACTGCACAAAATTTATTGCATTGGGATGCTGTATCACTACGTCTACAGTCACAGTGTCACCAATCGAAACGACCTGATCTGTTGGACTGAAACTAATATTTGGTTTCGTACCAGCAGAGCCAATAGACAAAGCCGAAATACTCCGACTAAAAGTAATGCCTGAATTATTACTGAAGGTTGGATCTTTTGATATTGCAGCATAGACATAATATGCAGTAGAAGCCGAACCGAATAATCTGGTATTCCAATCAAAAAAGTTAACGCTATCTTCTCTAATCTCGGCTATGCGACCGTTTGTCAAACCAGTGCTACTATTTATTAGGAAACCATGATGACCGACATCTGATTCTAAAGCAGATAAAGATTGTAAATTACCTTGAGTAGAAGCATACAATCTTATATGCGCATTGTCGGTTCCAACAAGATCGTCTACCAGATAATCATCCCAACTTAAACGGATTATATCGTTCTTAGCAAAAGATCCGTAACTACTGAGTTTAGAATTTTGTAGTTGGATGTAAGGTGTATGAGTTACAGTTAAAGCACCTCCTAAGCTTGTTGTAGCATTTCCATTCTCATCCCGTATAACGGCATAAAGCCAGACTTTCGTCCCGCTCACAGGCAAATCGTAATCTGTAGACGTAAAATCCCAAATAAACATATCTCCGCCACCTTCTACATCTTCACGCAAATCTTTTACAATGACTCGAGTATTTTCCGCACGGAGAAGAGAGTCTGAATTTGATTCATAATTAAAAACGGCAGGGTCGTCCGTTGTAAAATACAGATCAATGAAGGCATTACTGTCAAAATCTCTATCACTCCGGCCTTTTTGCCATTGAATCGTATACACTGGCTGAGATCCACTATCAACATTCCTGTGCGTATCTCTTGGAGGTTCATAGAAAGTAAAAGATGGCGAGTGCTTAACTTTCAGAGCATACTCACTTTGTCCTACACTAATATTGTCGGAATCGCTTGCGACCAAATAGATATAATAGGATCCTTCCTTAACTACTTGTGAATCGATCGACGAACCAATTCTTACAGCAACTGAATCGGTTAAGTCCCAGCTATATTCTCTCGAACTACTAGTCAACAATTCTGTGCGAGGAATGGGAAATGCTCTTATCCCAGCAACACTTTTTCCCAATGCAAATTCCTGGTTGGGATATGTACCACGCACCGAAACAGAATTTATACCTCCTACCGCAGAATAAAACAATTGTAGTTCTGTAGCACCCTGTAAATCATGATCTCTAACGAGAAAATCAAGATCATACGGGTTAGAATATTTACCTGTTCGAATTCCTGTATCGACTGTATCCGGATAAATCGGATCTACTTGCACTATTTTCGGGACATGTTTGATCTCTAACGCTCCTGGACTACGAGTAAATACAGGAGGATTTTTTTGATCATCTGCTATAAGATAAATATAATATTTTCCACTCGGAACTTTTGTAATACTAGCAAATAGCTTGTTCTGTAGTGCCACTGAGGGCGAACCCCATGTATAGCGTCCTCTAAGTTCCTCAAGAAAATCACCAGTTCCATCCGAAGATACATTTTTGTCATCGTTTTCATCTACGATCAATGTGCCAAATATCCGCACCTCCTGTACCGTCGCTAATGACGAATCAGCAGAAAAATAGAGTGATGATTTCAAGCTATATCCATTACCAAAGTCGTCATCGCGGTCAAATATCTTATAGTCAATCGGGAAAGATTCACTCGCTACATCACCTATCCCATCTGGTTGGAAAATTTCAACGACAGGACCGGTATTCGAATCTACGATATCAATATTAGCGCCAATCATAAAAAACGACCCTGTAGAAACAAAAGATCCTGTCGGGTCACTCCCAACTCGAATTGATCGAGCTCCGACACCTCGTCCATATTCGCTTGCGGTGCTGCTGATAATAGACTGTACGTTTGTAGAAGAATCACTCCCCAGAACATTAAGTTTCACTAACATTCCAATCTTATCGTCGTCGTCTCCCCATTCCTGTCCTGAGCTAGTGTCTTCATTTATACGTCCTTCGAAGTATTTATCATCATCACGAAGTATCGCACCAGGCCCTATGGCATCCCATTCACCCGCTAAAAAACCATCAGAAGTGCCATATCCTTTAGCACCTAAACCTTTTCCATTAGAGTTATCAGCAACGTGAATAAATACAGGATTATTTTCTATTTCAGTATTAACTCTGTGCGGCCGGATTGGAGTATAACGCAGATTATAAGCAAATGCTCCTACTGGTACTGAGACATCTTCGGAACTAATTGCTCGACCCAAAACCTTGAAGTACGCATGGTGATTAACATTACTTATCCCGTTAACACCTAAACCTTCACCAAGTCCGCCAGAAAAAGCGAGGTACAAACTTGTATCAAGAGAAGATTTAGCTAAAGCAGGAGATCCTAAAAAAGTATCGTTTGCTCCAATTCCATCTTCTATAGAAATATCTGAATCGTCATCAGCAACCTTTTCCGGCAGTGTCCAACTCTTCCCATTATAATAGCCATAATAAATATCATGCTCACCATTTCCAGACGAGTATCCGGCACTGAAAGCAATATGAAGACCACCTTGATCTGCTTGGTGTTCGTCAACTATGACTGCAACTCGCTCCGTCACAGTCCAATCTAATTCGATATTGTACTTATTATTACCATCTTCAAAAACTGCTGAAGTTGCCGTACTCCATATTGGTGCCGCCGCGGTAGGATCCCAACCGGCGCCACCGCCTATTGCATTATCGTATCGGTAACTATTAAACGAGACTGTTTCAAATGTGTTGTCACCGTACTTGTAGATTGCGTAGATACGATTTGGCGAACTTTGACGATCAACAGCAACCGTGGGAAAATAAAAATCTGCTGCATCCTCGAGAGCTGCAACGGTCGCTTCATCTATAAAATCATCAACATCTGCGCCACTGACATCTTGATTCCAACCGCTAGACCCAGTTGAGATCCAATAGTCACCAAGTAGTGTTTTATGTTCTATATCATTATTTGCATCATCTAAATACACAACATGTAATACATCCCCTGTACCAATACCAATATCGGGTCCTGTCTGTCTACTGTTGTTCGGCGAAAGTCTTACTCCACCTCTACTACCCTGACTTCCATTTGACCCCACTTGAAATGAATTAAACGGGGTAACGGTCTGATCAATATGTGCCAACATAACATCGTCTCTACCGGACCCCTGTGTTGATCCTCGAACATACGTAACATAGATATTGTCACGTTGATCTATTGCAAGTCGCGGGAAAGCTGCAGAACGGCCTTCTGTATTTCCGACGGTAACTGTATCATTTAAAATTATGGCACGATCAGCCGGCAACCATGAAGATCCACCGTTCTGGGAATAATTGAAATAAATATTATTTGCATCTCCGCTTCCGCTGAACTTTGCAGTATGACCATCAGGAGAGTGGTTCATAGCATAAGCGATTCGGGGATTACCTCGACTATCTACTTCAATATCTAAAGTTGAAAAGCCGCTACTGCTACCTGCTACATTAATCGTCATTAAATCAAATCTCAAAGCTCCGGATACACTAACGGGCGAGGAGAATGATGCTCCCTGATCATTACTTCGAGCGTAACGTACATAATAAACAGGAGTAGAAACCGGCGAGATGCTTTCCTGAGTAATCCAGGCCATGTGCAAAGAACCAAATTCATCTACTACAATATCAGTTTGCAATCCGTCTACATCGTTAGCCTCAATCTCCAAACTTGTCTCCAAATTGTGGAAATGACCAACAACCGGATATGTCGGAGTTGCAGCTTGATCCAAATCCACACGAATTTCAATCGGCGTTCCGACTACAAAATCTTCCTTTGACGTGCTGTCTACGGTAGAAAATCCGATCGGTGTACGATTCTCGAATGTTGGCAGGGCTGCTCGTA
>MDTG01166028.1_pt1 | contig 14185 bp, 23 predicted proteins | sample 811421 | NCBI WGS metagenome assembly MDTG01 (sample SAMN05326645, study PRJNA326480) | marine metagenome | isolation source: seawater | place: Pacific Ocean: South East | collected 2011 | reverse complement strand
GTAAAGTCCAGATTTTATTATCTGTTCTGGGGTGCAGCAACTGTTTCTGTATTTGCAGGACAAATACATGTTGGAAATGGATTCCGTAGAATGGCAGAAACAAATCAACAGATTTCTGCTGATATAAATTTACTTGTAGAAAGTATAATTTTAGTTCCTGAGTTACAGCAACCTATCTATCCAGACAGTATGGTGATAAGATGATCATAAAAAAGATAGAGATATTTCCAACAAATATTTTTGAGTTTCAATTAAATAATCTTCAACTTCGAGATGAGGTTTATAATTATATTGATACTCTTAAGATGAGTCGGTTTAACTTTCCACATAGAGTTATGAGTTCTCATGGTGATCTTCATAAACACGTAGAACTTAAACCATTATTTAATTGGTTTCATCAGTGTTTAGAAGAAGCAAGAATAGCAGAAGGATTACAATGTGAAAGTTTAAAGATATCATTGTCATGGGCAAACTGGGCACCTCCCCAATCTGGTGCAGGTCACCCAATGCACAGACATAACTATTCGTACTATTCTGCTGTATACTATCTTACAGAAGGATCACCTACAGTCTTTTTAGATCCTGTAGATATTAGGGGGTTAGATACTCTTGAAATATTAATAGGAGACAGAGAGAGTGTTCCTAATGAAAAAGAAATATCTGCAGAACCTGGTAAACTAATTCTATTTCCTGGTTGGTTGAGACATTGTTCAGCACCACATCATCAGGAGTTTAATAGATTTACTATATCATTTAACAGTCTTCCTGATGGTGCTATCAACGGAGGTCCTGGTGGAGTTCCAGTTGCAACTTTGAAAGTATTATGATGAAAACCCCATTGCGTTATCCTGGTGGCAAGTCTCGTGCTACAAAAAAGATAGCACAATTTCTTCCAGATCTTACAAAGTATAAATCATATCATGAACCATTCTTAGGAGGTGGGTCTGTTGCATTATACATTGCTCAAACTTATCCTCACCTAGATATCTGGGTGAATGATCTATATACACCATTAATAGAATTTTGGCAAACCCTAGCATCTAAAGGAGATGAACTCTACAATGAACTTATTAAACTTAAACACAAACATAACAATCCTGAGACTGCTAGAAAACTTTTTCTCGAAGCTAAAGAATATCTCGATAGAGAAACCTCGACCAGATTTGATCGCAGTGTTAGTTTTTATATTGTTAATAAGTGTAGCTTCAGTGGTCTCTCAGAATCCTCCTCCTTCTCCCCTCAAGCCTCAGATAACAACTTCACCGTCAGAGGCATTGAAAAATTAAAATACTATAGTGATATCATTGAAACTTGGAAAATCACCAACCAAACGTACGAGAATCTATACACTGATAGTATGGGCACTTTTACTTACCTTGACCCACCTTATGAGATTAGATCCTCATTGTACGGAAAGCGAGGTAAGATGCACAAAGGATTTGACCATGATAAATTCTATGAAAATTGTGATCACTCATGCGGACACATGATGGTATCATATAATAGTTCCCAGTTAATTAAAGATAGATTTGCAGACTGGGATGCACAAGAGTATGATCACACCTACACTATGAGATCAGTAGGTGACTACATGAAAGATCAACAAGAAAGAAAAGAATTACTTTTATTAAATTATGGCATACGATGATCGTTATCCTTTAAAGGATTATTTGAATAGTATTAATTACACTAAGGATTACCTTATGGAAGAGGATCCAGACTGGGAAAAGAATTACCCACCTTATGTTATTAATAAATGTATGTCACATCATATGGATACTATTGTCTTTGCTAATGAAATGAATAGATATCCTAATCTAGATAAACGTTTACAATATGATTTTTATATACATACTGTTAGACCCAAAAGAAGATTTTCTCCTTGGGCAAAGAAACAGCAAGTGAAAGATCTTGACCTTGTGAAAAAATACTATGGTTATAGTAGTGAAAAAGCAAATCAAGCCTTACGGATCTTAACTCCTGACCAACTTAACTACATTAGACAAAAACTGAACAAGGGAGGCAAGAAATGAATGATGTGGATTGGACTAAAGATGATATGGTTGAAGTCATTCTTAAAGAACCAGATGACTTCTTAAAAATAAGAGAGACTCTTACTCGTATAGGTGTAGCATCTAGAAAGGAAAGAAAGTTATACCAGTCATGTCATATTCTTCATAAGAAGGGACAGTATTACATAGTACATTTTAAAGAGTTGTTTGCATTAGATGGTAAGAAAGCAAATCTCTCAGAAAATGATCTACAACGTAGGAATAGAATTATTAAATTACTATCTGATTGGGGACTAGTAGAGATTGTTAAAGTATCAGATGTGGTAGAAGTAGCACCACTAAGTCAAATAAAAGTAATAGCATACCGTGAAAAATCAGAATGGATTCTTGAATCCAAGTATAACATCGGTAAAAAGCGACAAGTGGCAGAATGATATATAGAGTAGGTAAATTCTAAATCATGACAGAAGCAGTTAAAAAAGAAGAACCTAAGAAGAAAACGATCCTAGGTAAACTTAAAGAAGCAGCAGATGACAAAGAAGAGCAACTTGCTATTCTTTCTACATTTGTGAGATTGGCGGTGCTTGTGTGGTCCGCAGGGATCTTAACATTAGCATACGTTAAGTTGCCTACAGCATTTAAAATACCAGAGCAAAAACTGGATCCAACTTTTATAGCTTCGGTTTTCACAGGAACCCTAGCTACTTTTGGCGTACAAGCGGCTGGTAAGAAAAAGAATGGTGAAAATGGAGGAGGAAACATATCTAAAAAAGATATGGAGTTCCTTATCGCTAAAGCATCAGAGACTGCACCTGCTCAAACTATAAGAATTGAGTCAGGACCTGTCAAAATTGTTCCTGATAAAGATTAAGATTATGCAAAAAATTATTAATGTACTTGCTATTGCGTCTACTATTGTATCTGCTACCGTTGTTGGCGGTGGGGTATACGTATACCTCAATAGGTCATCCATCATTGATGGAGTTAAATCTAAAGTTATGGAATCACTTATGCCATCTGTACCAGTTCCTTCTGGATTGGGTTCTGGAACTACACCAGAGGTAGGACTTCCAGAACTTCCTGTATCAGATGTAGAAGTTCCTAGTTTTTAAGAGGTTATTATGAATAAATGGATAGGTATTAGTTTAGGAGGAATCCTAGGTATATCACATATTGGTATGATTGGTATGATTGCTACTCATAAAAGTAGTAGTTTACCTAAACTTAATTTACCTGTAGGTGATTATACTTCTTATGTTGTCTCAGCAGACAAAGAAGGATATAAGATCAGTTACACTGCTAATGATCCTAAGACAGCATTCATCACTAAGGACATCAAAGAGAAAGGTGGTTTCTTAGGACTTGCAACAGAAACAACTCAGGTTACTGAAGAATACTTTATGGATGGTCAGACTAATCAAGGTGGTGCTGTATCCAATACTAGATCTTGGTTAGATCAAAAACCAGGTTTAACAGATGCACAGGCACAGGAGATAAATGCTGCCCGAAAAAGTGAAGCATGTATCGAAGCAGTCGGTGCTGCAAAAGGAACTGGTAGATTGGTCGGGACGAGTGTTGGTGCTGCTGCTGCTCCTGCTGTTTCCTCTGTTCCCTTTGTTGGTTGGGTTATGGCAGGTTGGGTAGCAATGTTTGGTGGAGATCAAGGTGCAGAGATAGGTGGTAATATGGCAGAAGACTTAAATAAGAACTGTTAATGCAGACGGTTGATAATTTTTTAAGTGCTGAAGAGTTCAATGATTTGGAGTCTCGCATACTAGGAGACCATATTGATTGGTATTGGAATGATGGTATTACTCATGAGGGTGATGGGTTATTCCAATTTACACATACTATATTTGATGCACCTAAAGATCAGAAGAGTTTTTTATTCTATCATTGCAAATCAATATTGAATAAACTAGGTGGTGCTGTTTATAGAATAAAAGCAAACCTAACTATTAAAACTGAATCACACACATACACTGGTTATCATACAGATTTTACTGAAGATGAATTTGTAGGACAGACTGGTGTTTTTTATATGAATACTAATAACGGATGGACTGAGTTTAAATCTGGTATAAAGGTAAATAGTATTGCAAACCGCATGATAATATTTGATTCTAAGTACGAACATGTAGGTGTAACATCTACTGACAGTAATCGTAGAGTCGTTCTAAATTTTAATTTTAAGTAATGGATTTTCAAAAAGTAACTACAGGAGTAACAGCAGCAGCAGTTGTAGGAACTGGTGCAGTAGTTGGTGGTGGTCAAATTATTGACAATATAAATGACGGTCCTGCCAGAAGACAAGAGGCACAATTAGAAGAGATAAGAAAAGTTATTAGAGAAGAGATTTATATACAACTAGTAGATAACTGGCCAAAGACTTCAGGTCCTGTCAAAGGTTATCAAATTAATCCTATACCTAAGAAGTAGGAGGTAGACCTCTCTTTTCACGATACTTATTTGTAATTCTATCCATACGAGTAAGTTTAGGTGGGGTCTTACCTAGTTTCTTTTGAACCTTTGTCATCATCTTCTTTATCACAGGTTTTACAGATTTCAATACAAGATCTGCTAGGGGTTTAGCAAATAGGGCAGATGCTGTTGCGACAGTTGCTATCACCGCAGTGGTGCTGATTGCTCCTGCTGAAGGTACAAACTGTTCTATTGTTGGAACTGGTTCCCAGATAGTCTCACAGATTTTACCATCAGGTGTTAGTTTATATTCTTTAACTTGCTCATCACCTTTCTGGTTTCTATCACCTATACGTCTAGCATTAGGTGGAGGACATTCTATTTCTTTATCACCAGTAGGTGTTTTCGGTGGTGTTACATCTGTATCAGGTGGTTCTGGTAAACTACTATCACCAGTATCAATACCTCCTGCCTCTTCTGGTTCAACATATACTGTTTGCCAAGACAATTCTCTAGCATCATACTCAGGTGGTTCATAGTATGGCATACCACCATCACATAATACTACGTTACCTTTAGGGTCATCATTTACTAGTTGTTTATTTTTATTAACAGGATTCTTTGCGTTCTCCTTATTAACTTTTACACAACCTGGCATCTGTATAATAGGAGTTCCTATTATTGTTGTTACTGGAACTTCTATTGGTATAGCAGTGTACGGTGAGTATACCCAATTATGTTGAATGGGTCTAACACCTATGTAATTATTTCCAATATAATTATTTCCAATAGGACGAACATTGATATTGTTTATACCAGAATTATGTAATTGTATATTGTGTATATCATTTATCGGCATTGACATTACCTATTGACATTTCAAAATCTTTTGGATTCTTCCATTTAGGTTGTGGTGTTACATGTTGATGTGGTATCACTTGACCACCTGGTGCTGTTACTACTACGTCAGCACATATAGTATGGTAAGGAGATTTAGGATGGAAAAATATTCCACTCTTTTTTAATTCACCACAATTTTTCAATCTTGCCAACTCAAAGTCTAGTCTCTTATTAGCTACGTTTTGATTTTGTAAATCAATCTGAGCTTGTGCTGCCTCATGACATTGTTTAGTTAACTTTTTATTCATGGGTATTGATAGGGTAGCAGACAATCCTATGTTAAGTGATTGGTTTGCTTTCATATCAGTACGAATAGGTTTTTGCCATAAAACTTGACCAGGATTATCAGGTATACCGTCAGGTCCGTCTACATCAATTCTAATATCCATGTCAGCACCATCTTCAAACCATCTACTACCGTCAGATTTTGTTCGGGTATCATACCATGATTCCCAAGGATAGTTTTTAACCGTAACAGTTTGTTGGGTTGTCCGACCTGTAAAGTCAGTAGCATTATATTGTGGTTCAAAATATACATCCTCCCAAGGATCTTTTCTTGAATCTGCAAATTGAATATATGGTGTAACGTTAAATGTACTACCTTGACATTGAACACCACCACCATAGGTATTAGTTATATACGGTCCTTGCAACACTTGAATTGCCTGGTTGGTCACTGAGCCACTAGAATTTGCTATGGGATTTGCTGTGGCAGACACTCCTCCAACACCTTCTGCTAGTGCTACTGTTGGAGATAAAAAACTAGTTAAAGTTATTATTGCGTAAACGTACTTGTTGTGTCTGTGACGCTTTTTATAGTGGTAGTACGTTGTATTATTGTCTGGTTTGTCATACCAGGTCCTTGATAACTTTGAGTAAATTGGAACGCTTCGCCTGGTGTTGTTATGGTAAAGTTGTTCGCTTGAGAGAAATCTAAACTGTCGAAGGAACTTGTTACAGTTCCTGATACGTTTACTCCATTTACTGAAGTTGCTGATTGTGAAGGAGTCACTGTCACTGTGGAAGTGTTCACATTGGGGTTGAGTGCTTCTCCATTGTTTGAAACCCCTACCCCTGTTACTGAGTATTCCCATCCTGTACGATAATCTATTGAAAATATGGTCTCCTGGACCGTGGATTCAGTTTCCGTGTGGCTAGTCATGGAACCCTGTTGGAAATTTGGTACGACTGGAACCGCAAGGGTTCTCAGTGGTATACCCATGAAACATATCACTAGTAGTACTATACGTTTCATAATATTATATAGTCTCTTTATCGGATTGTGATTTCTGTTACGAATTGTCCAGTAGCTGAAGTACCAGCTCCACCTGCTGTTAACCCGATAGCACCAGATGTGGCAAGGGTTCCTGCCAAGGTATCTTTAGTACCAGGTGCTGTAGAAACTATATTACTGTAACCTAATACATCACCTACATCAGCAGCAGTAGTGACAATAGCATCACCAGTTGATATATTTTGAGTGAAACTATATGAATTTCCTTGAGTTGTTTGTGCTACATCAGGAAGTGCAAAAGTAGCAACTCCTGCAGTGCTTACAGCAGAGATACCACCTAGGTTACTAGCAGCACTACCACCAGAAGGTGTAATAGTTGTGCTGACACCAGATCCACTAGTGCTGTAAGAGTTACCTGCCCTCGATACCTGAGTATAGCCTGCATCAACCTGTAGTTGAACAGAGCTAGTCAAACGGTGAGTAAGGTCTGCTCTCGCTGCCATTGGACTCATCAAACCAACCATACCAAAAAAGATTAATGCTTTTTTCATTGTTCTTTAAGTAGATATAACTATCTGATCTATATAGGTGTCGAGAACCCCCTACAAATGTTCGGAATGTACAGTTTGCTTATGCCTCAATCTATGATTAAATAGTATTGTCGCCTTCGGGGACACAAACATACTCGCTTACTTAAGGAGAACCATTATGGAAAAAATAGAAAGGTATCGCTCTACCGATTTACCAGATCTTTTAGATAAGATTTCAAGAAACAGTATTGGACTAGATAACTACTTCGATCAGTTTTTTAATATTCCTTCTTCCAACTATCCACCTTATAATTTAATTAACTTGAATAATCATGAGTCTAGACTAGAGATTGCTCTAGCAGGATTCAAAAAGGAAGAGGTAAAAGTCTACACAGAATATGGAAAACTAGTAGTAGAAGGAACTAAACCAGAAGAGAAACAAACCACAGAGTACTTCCACAGAGGACTAGCACGTAGAAACTTTAACAAATCTTGGACACTATCTGAAGACTGTGTAGTTGATAACGTTACATTTGAGAACGGATTACTTACAATAGAGCTAAAGAAAATTGTTCCAGAAAAACATGCACGTAAAGATTACATCTAAATAGGTGTATGAAATTACATCATGAAGAAAACTACTGGTGGGATCTGTTTAGTTGGAAAGAACTAGAACACCTCATCAACTTAAGACCACTCATGTCTACCGACAGGGTGGTTCTTTTGCATTCAAAAAAAGGATATAAATGGAATTTAGATACTTGGTCTACACAAGATTCTATTCCTGCTTCAGTTATTAAAGAAGTATTAGAGAATGGGTTTCTGTATATCAAAGAAGCATCTAGGTTTACCAGAAAGATTAATGAACTAGCAAATGAAATAGAAAAAGAATATGGGTATCAAACTGATGCTCACATCTATGCAACTCTAAACCCAGACTTACCCCATCCTCTAGGTGCTCACATAGATGACAATGATAATGTTATAGTACAATGTGAAGGTGCAACTAACTGGAAGGTATGGGACAAGATGGATGTTATACCTGATAGTAGAAAGGATTGGGTAAACATAGATTTAGATAAACCTCCTACGCTAGATATAACGTTACTACCAGGTGATGCTGTGTGGATTCCAAAATATCATCCGCACCTTGCAACTTCTGAAGATGATAGATTATCAGTAAGTTTTCCTTCAAGAGGTAGTAAAGATGATTTATTTCAAGACAGAGAATGGGTAAAACTATCATCAATGTAATCACTCACCCACTAACCGTATGCAATCTCATACTGTTTGGGTCACTTGGACTGATACAAGTAGTTCATACTAATGCACATCATAAAATGGAGATAGATGTTCATGCATATTGTAAAAACAATATGGAATATCAAGAGTCTTTGAACCCAGAGGAAGATTGGTGATATATAATATACAACTAAAGAGACTCATAATGGGGTCTCTTTTCTATTGGAATAAACTATGAACTATTACTTGAATTGTAAACCTAATAATTACACAGGTGATTACGATTTAATAACTTTAGACTTGCCAAGTGACATGTCTGGTGGTATAATGAAATACGTTAGACCTTTGGCAGAGGAATACAACAAATCTGAAACCAGAGTTTTAAAGGATATCATTAAAAATTCTATCTACGAAATCGAAAGGAGAGAAAATGAGCGTAAGAATCGTAAGAACAAAAAATGGTGAAGACATCATTTGCGATCTTTATGAGGTAACTACTAAAGAAAAACCAAATGAACCTGTTGCGTTTCAACTATCACATCCATACAATGTATGGTTAGAGGGTGTTGATGAACCTAGAGTTCTTATTGAAACAGACGCACAACCAGAGGTTCAAAAACTTCCTGATCCCCAAATTCATTTCAGACCTTGGGCACCTTTATCAATATCTAAAAAAATTATGATGAAGATGGATGAAGTCGTATCAGCATACGAAACTTATCCAGAGGTTATTAAAAAGTACAATCATCTAGTGGAGGCAGACAATGGAAGAGGAAATGCTACAACAGCAGATCAAAGTGATCTTATTGAGACAAAGGAAGGAATACCTGTTGGGGAAGGTGACTGAACTTGACGAGGAACCAAGTTTGTTAATTGAAAATGTTTATGAGATTATTTCTGACACAGAAATAAAACCATTTCCATCATTTACATCTCAACGTGATATGTTCTTGACATCTGAAACAGTTTTGACTATACTGGATCCTAGTCCTGCTATTGAAAAACTTTATAAAAAACAGTGAGTAAGTTTTATACGAACATTCAACTTGCAGGGGATACAATCCTCTACAGAGGATATGAGAACGGAGAACCTGTGCAGTTCCGTTCTCATTTTTCTCCTACATTATATGTCTTATCCAAAAATAAAGAGAAGTTTACAACACTTGATGGAAGATATGTTTCACCTGTTAAGTTTGATAAACCAAGAGAAGGTAGAGAATTTATTCGTCAATATGATGGTGTAGAAGGTTTTGAAGTTCATGGGTATGAACGTTTTGTATATCAATACATTAGACAAGAGTTTCCTAATGATGTAGATTACAATGTCAATCAGATAAAGATGTACGCAATGGACATTGAGGTTCAATGCGAAAACGGTTTCCCTGATGTAGAAGCAGCAGCAGAAGAAATGCTGTCAATCACCATCAAAGATATGGTGACTAAAAAGTTTTACATCTGGGCAGTCAAAGATTTTAATACAGAACATAAGAAGTTTATATTTGATACTGAACGTGAGATGCTTATGCATTTCATAGACTGGTGGGTGAAACATACCCCAGACATCTTGACAGGATGGAATGTAAACCTGTATGATGTACCCTACATATGTCGTAGGGTTAAAAGAATCCTAGGCTCCAAGTGGATGAACTCTATTTCACCTTGGAATCGTGCAAATGAGAGGGAAGTTTATGTCCAAGGACGCAAGAACTATGCTTATGATGTTAGTGGGGTTAACATTCTTGACTATCTCGACCTTTACCGTAAGTTTACTTATAGTAACCAAGAATCCTATCGACTTGATCACATCGCTTATGTCGAATTAGGACAACGTAAGGTTGACCATAGTGAGTATGAAAACTTCAAAGATTTCTATACATCAGATTGGCAGAAATTCATTGAATATAACATTCAAGATACAGAATTGATTGATCGTCTTGAAGAGAAGATGAAGTTATTAGATCTTGCCATAACTATGAGTTATGATGCCAAGGTTAACTTTGAAGATGTATACTCACAGGTTCGTATGTGGGATACAATGATCTACAACTATCTTACAGATAGAAATATTGTTGTCCCCCCTAAGAAGGGTGCAAAGAAAGATGAAAAGTATGCAGGTGCCTATGTTAAAGAACCGATACCAGGAAAGTATGATTGGGTGGTTAGTTTTGACCTTAATAGTCTGTATCCTCACCTTATCATGCAGTACAATATCTCGCCAGAAACACTCTGGGAGACTAGACATGCCAGTGCGAGCGTTGAAAGGATTTTAAATGAAGAGATAACCATCGAAGATGATGTATGTGTATGTGCTAATGGTGCACAGTATCGTAAAGACATACAAGGGTTTCTACCTGAGATGATGGATAAGATATACAAAGAACGTACGATCTATAAAAAGAAAATGCTCTCAGCAAAACAAGCATATGAAAGAACACCGACTGATAAACTACAAAGAGATATCTCCAAGTTTAATAACATTCAGATGGCGAGAAAGATCCAACTTAATAGTGCTTATGGTGCTATTGGCAATCAATATTTTCGCTATTACAGTCTTGCCAACGCAGAAGCTATTACCCTATCTGGTCAAGTTTCTATTCGTTGGATTGAAGGTCGTATGAATAAATATCTAAACAAGATTCTTAAAACGGAGGATGTAGATTATGTCATTGCAAGTGATACTGATAGCATATATCTTAATCTCGGTCCTTTGGTTCAAAGTGTATACAAGGGGAGAGAGAAGGATGATAAAGTCATTGTTAGCTTCCTTGATAAGGTGTGTAATGTGGAATTTGAAAAGTATATTTCAGATTCTTATCAAGCGTTGGCCGACTACGTAAATGCTTTTGACCAGAAGATGTTTATGAAACGTGAGACCATTGCCAACAAAGGTATATGGACTGCAAAGAAAAGATATATTTTAAATGCATGGGACATAGAAGGTGTAAGATTTGATAAACCTAAGTTAAAAGTGATGGGCATTGAGGCAGTCAAGTCTAGTACACCTGGTGCATGTAGAGAGAAAATTAAAGAGTGTTTAACCGTTATTATGAATGAGGGAGAAGAGGCAGCACAGGAGTTTATTGCAAACTTTAAAGATCAGTTTAATGAGTTACCTGTTGAAGACATATCATTCCCCAGAGGATGTAACGGAATAAATAAATGGGCAAACCCATCCAGTATCTATAGTAAAGGAACACCCATTCATGTTCGTGGTGCGTTGTTATACAACTATTACAATAAAAAGAATAACTTAATGCACAAATATCCTCTTATACAAGACGGTGAAAAAATTAAATTTGTTTATTTAAAAACACCTAATAAGTTTGGAGAAAATGTAGTGTCATTCATCAGCACCTTTCCAAAGGAGTTTGGACTTGACAAACAGGTGGATTATGAGTTACAATTTGAGAAGAGTTTCCTTGACCCAATAAAAGTTATATTAGATACAATAGGATGGAAGTCGGAAAAAGTAGCAAGTTTGGAGTTTCTTTTTTGATGGCAATTTTTATTGTTGAATATAAAAAAGCATTTGGTGCAGGTGAGCACATGCAGGAAAAGGAATTTCACGATGAGGTAGAAGCACGTTGGTTTGAAAAATCAAAACAACGTTCTAATCACATCACTAAACTTACTAAACGTTCCACTTAACATGAATTTTCTCAAAGATGTAGCAAAGGAGATTGACAATGAATATGCTGCACTTGTCAGCGACGGAGTTTCAGCTGGTGACACAAGCGGTTTTATCGACACTGGTAGCCATGTATTTAATGCTCTACTATCTGGGTCGATCTATGGTGGTATCCCAAGAAACAAGATCACTGCTCTCGCAGGAGAGTCAAGTACTGGTAAGACTTATTTTTGTCTCGGCATCGTTCAGCATTTTCTTGAGTCTGATCCCGATTCTGGTGTCATATATTTTGAATCCGAATCTGCCCTTTCTAAAGATATAATAGAAAGTAGAGGTATAGATTCAGCACGTATGTTGATAGTTCCTATCACTACTGTTCAAGAGTTTAGAACTCAGGCAATAAGAATTTTAGATAAATACCTTCAACAGAGTGATCGCAAACCATTGTTGTTTGTGTTAGACTCTCTTGGTATGCTTTCCACAACGAAAGAAGTTGAAGACTCTGAAGCAGGTAAAGAGACTCGTGACATGACTCGTGCACAAGTTGTTAAGTCAATCTTTAGAGTTTTAACTTTAAAACTTGGAAAAGCAAATGTCCCCTTAATAGTTACAAATCACACTTATGATGTCGTCGGATCTTACATCCCTACTAAAGAAATGGGAGGCGGTTCTGGTCTCAAGTACGCCGCGTCTACGATCATTTATCTTTCTAAGAAAAAAGAAAAGGATAAGACGGAAGTTATTGGTAACATTATTAAGGCTAAGACGGCTAAAAGCAGACTTACAAAAGAAAACTCAGACATAGAAACTAGACTCTTTTATGATGAAAGAGGTCTAGACAAATACTATGGATTACTTGAATTAGGAGAAAAGTATGGAATCTTTAACCGCAAAGGAAATAGGATCATTGTTGGTGATAGTAGTGTATATCCTTCTGCAATACTTAAGGATCCAGAGACATACTTCACCGAAGAAATAATGGAGAAACTAGACGAAGCTGCTGCCAAAGAGTTTAGTTATGGCAACTAGATTATCAGATTATATTAGGACATATGATGACAAACTTGATAAATCTTTTTGTGAAACTATCATTAAAACATTTCATGAATCCGACAGCATATATGTTGATCGAGAGCAGCGACCAACTTTCCGAGAGTTAAATATATCAGAGAGGTATTTGAATAAAGATCCTAAATGGATGTCTATTCAAGCAAGACTATCTGATATCTTAACTATAAGTGCTAAAAGTTATATTAATTATTTGGATGTAGGACCTGACTTTCCTGTTCAATATGGATTTGAACAGTTCCGTATGAAGATGTATGATAATAATGGTAAAGATCAATTCAAAGATCATGTTGATGTTGGAGATCATGCTTCTGCTAGAAGGTTTCTTGTTATGTTTCTATATCTCAATGATGTAGAGGAAGGAGGAGAAACAAATTTTCCTAAACTTGATGTTGCAATAAAACCGAAGTGTGGTAGAATAGTTTTGTTTCCTGCCACATGGCAGTATAGACACTCAGGACTACCACCAGTGTCATCTAAAAAATACATTGTTGGTTCTTATTTACATTACACATGAATCTAGAAGTTACCATACTAAATAATCTGATATCAAATGAAGAGTTTACTCGCAAGGTATTGCCTTTTTTGAAATCAGATTATTTTACTGTACGATCATACAAGATAATCTTTGCTGAAATTCATGAGTATATTTCTAATTACAATGCATTACCTTCTCTGAATGCATTAAGTATTGAGTGTCAAGAGAGGACTGATCTAACTGAAGATCAATTTAAAGATATTATGGAGGTGTTAAGTGGCTTATCCAATGAGAAAGCAGAACTGGATTGGATCGTTGATACAACAGAAAAGTGGTGTCAGGAGAGGGCGATTTATCTCTCGCTTATGGAGAGTGTCAAGATCGCAGATGGACAGGATGAAAAGAGGGATAAGGGGGCTATTCCACAAATACTAAGTGATGCGTTAGGTGTGTCGTTTGACCAAAATGTAGGTCATGATTACTTACAAAACTACGAAGAAAGATACGACTTCTACCATAAGACTGAAGAAAAGATTCCTTTTGACTTGGAGTTCTTCAACAAGATTACAAAGGGTGGTCTTCCTAACAAGACTCTCAATGTTGCTCTTGCAGGGACTGGTGTGGGTAAGTCTCTTTTTATGTGCCATGTCACTAGTAGTTGTTTGCTCCAAG
>MDTG01041015.1_pt1 | contig 14185 bp, 16 predicted proteins | sample 811421 | NCBI WGS metagenome assembly MDTG01 (sample SAMN05326645, study PRJNA326480) | marine metagenome | isolation source: seawater | place: Pacific Ocean: South East | collected 2011 | reverse complement strand
TCAAATTAGTGTAAAAATAGCAGAGATAAATTGTATATCACCAGATGGTATATACAATAGTATAGAAGAACTATTAGATGATAATAATCAGGATTTTACGAGAAATATACTTACTAATATACTAATGTTAAATAAATATAATATAGTTAAAGTATCTCCAGGGAATTATAATATTAATAAAAAAAATAGTGAAGATATCATATCAGATATAGCATTTAGTAAAACTAAATGTAAATTAAATATATCTAGTTTAAAGTGCCAATTTAGTATATCAAAAACAGAGTTACACTTAATTGATAATTACGTTTCTATATTAGAAAAATTATAATAATTGTATAATAATGTTATTACTTTTCAAATATTACTATAATATAGAGGAACTAAAGAAAAACAAAATAATATTATATGCATTATTTCTTCTAATTATACTATACTTTAGTAAAACACTATTTACACTAATATGTATTACAGATATATATTTATATAATATACTTACTAATTTTAACATAATCAGTAAAAAAATTACTAATAAAGACCAAAAAGAATCTGGAGTGAAAATGGAAATAGTAGCTGAAGGAGTTACTAAAAAAGAGACTGACAATCTATTAAACACACTTATAGAGTATTCTGAAAAATTTAACAAATAAAACAAATAAGTATGAGTTACATATTACACAAATCTAAATATATAGAAGATTAGGATGGAATATTAAAAATTAAATCTCATTTTATATTAATGATAAACAGTAAAAATATGTTAGGTGGACGTTATATAGGGGAGGGTACATATGGTTGTATATTTAGACCTAATCTACCGTGTCCAGGATATGGTCCAAATGAAAAATATGTATCTAAAATAATAAAAAATGATAAAGAAACAATAGATAGTGAATTTACTAATCTACATACAAAATTTAATATACCAAGTATTGATCCCGATAATAAGTATTTTATAGTACCAATACATAAATGTGAAATAGATGACATAAACGAAGATGATCTAAAACCATCAGATCAATTGCTTGCAAAAAATAGATTCAATAAGGGATGTTCTGAAGAACAAATTTCACGTAAATTTCAAAAAGAATTAGCAGAAAGCAAAGACGATCGTAAAAAGGAACTACTTGCAAGACTAAATACGGTTAGAACACAATTAATACTACCCTACGGAGGTGAAGATATTTCTAAAATAAGAAAAAATGATAGTCCTGAAAGCAAACCGAATATAGATAGCATATGGCCTTCATATTTAAATCTTATAAAGGGTTTGGTTTTATTAAATAAAAACAATATTATCCATCGTGATATTAAATCACCAAATATTGTTTATAATGATGGTACAATGAAATATATTGATATGGGTTTAGCATTAAAAATGACTGATGACTACTCTGATTATAATAGTACTCCTTATTTATACTGGCCAGCTGATTATATGTCTGCTACTAGGGATTATTATGATAATGTACTTATTTTAAGTATTTATGATTCCAGAGTAAAAAAAATTACTAAAATAATACGTGGTTTATTTACAGATCATAATAGAAATATAGATAATGAAACTATAATAAAATCTTACACAAAATTTGGATATAATGGATGGATTTTAGATGATAATCATAAAAAATATTTAATGAAGACTTTATTAAGATTTATGATAAATTATAGAGCAGATGAAAAATATACAGAAAGTATTGTTGAAAAGCGCACTAAAGAAACTTTTGATGTATTTAGTCTAGGAGCATTCTTTTGCGAAGAGTTAAAAAAATTACCTAATGATAACAGTGCATTTGTAGCAAATTTCAAGGAATTAGCTATCAAAATGACATCATTTGATCCATTTGAAAGACCAGTACCCATAGAATTATTTAAACTTTTTATAAAGATTATTAAAAATGACATTTTAGATAAAAGCGAACATCATACTTTAAATAGTCATATTGAAGAAGTGAATAGTTTTTAGATAAAATGGTTATATAAGGTAGTATTTATTATAAAATAATAAATAATACATTACTCAAATGAAATATCTTCTAGTAAAACCAATTTACCTTCGCTATTTTTTTTACCAATGATTTTAGGATTATCAAAATCATAGCTATATACAATATTAGTTGTAGGATCAACAAGATATTCTTTTCCATCTATATCCTCTGGAGAGCATTTTATAAAATCATCATTGTTAGAATATTTGTCCTCGTCATCTATTCTTCCGAATTTGAGATTATTAAAATGTTTACCACAATACTCTGAACCATCTTTTCTTCTTCTGGTACATTGATCATTATCAGCCTTTCTTGCCATACATAATTCGTTACAGGCCAATTGTTTGTTTTTCTTTCTTTTTCTTTTATGCATTAACTCCATATTGATATTAATATTTTCATCTTTAATGTACTTTGATTGTAATTTTTCGTAATTTAATGAATAGTCTTTTGAAATTTCTGCTAGTATTTCTTTAAGTTTTATATTGTATATTGAATTAAGAGATGTTACAATATAACCTGTATTGAAATTACCAACTTCTTTAGATTCATCGTTAAGTTGTTGCATTTATTATTAATATTATCATTATATGTTTAAAATAAAATATCAAATTTATGTATTTAAAGAATTTCTTTAAGTACGTAAATAAATTATATTATATTTAAAGAATAACATTATTGTTGAGTACATTGTGCAGGCATTCCATCAATAGGATTGTTGCCTGTTTCTTCGTATTCTACATTAGACATATCTTTATAATTGAAATTAGAGTTATTTTTTTCTAATGTATAATAATTTATATTCGGATGTATTTCTTCCTCCTTTCTTTTTGGTAATATTTTTTTTATTAATTCTTTTCTTTGATCATCTAGTTTTTTAGGAAATACTATATCGAAATTTAATATAAGTTTGCCTGTTTTGCCTGTAGATCTATTATAAAAACCTAGATTATCTAATTTAAATGAAGAATTTGTCGTTATTATGTCATTATATTCTAAGATTATAGTTTCACCATTTGGATGATCATATTTCAAGGATAATCCAGATAAAGCCTCTGATAATAGTATTGACTTTTTTACAACCAAATCATCATCTATTCTCTTTTTATCTGCTTTTTCATTGATTGAAAAAATAAAGTATAGATCACCCGCCTCAATGACATTTTCTGATTCATCTCCTTTTGATTCCAGTATTTCATAATCACCATTTTTAACACCCTTAGGTATATTAAGTGTTATAAGTTCATTACCCTTTACTATTTTACAACCGTTGCATTTGCTACATCTATCATTTGGAGATATGATTTTTCCAGAACCACCACATTTATCACACGTATATGTTTGTGTTGTAACCATAGGACCCATTCTCCTCATTACGCTTTTAATGCCCTGTCCATTGCAGCCTGAACAATCTTGGGGAACTCTTCCATCCTTCATTCCACTACCATTGCATTGTATACATTTAACATTTCGTGTAAGATTGAATCTTTTAACACAACCATTCATAGTATCTTCAATACTTATGCCTATTTGTAATTTTTTATCTGCACCTTTTCTTTGTTGCCGAACCCCGTGTTGTTGTCTATTTACATTAAATCCAAAATTTCCAAACATTCCTCCCATTCCTTGTCCTCCAAAAAATTGTTGAAAGATATCATTAGGATTCATTCCTCCTCCGCCCATACCATTATTTTCTAGTCCATCCTTACCATATTTATTATATATCTCTCTTTTTTCAGGATTGCTTAGTACGGAGTAGGCTTCACCAATTTCCTTAAATTTTTTATTAGAAACTTCTACATTATCAGGATTTTTGTCAGGATGCCATTTCATTGACAATTTCCTGTAAGCTTTTTTGATTGTCTTATCATCAGCAGATCTATCTATTTCTAATAATTTATAATAATCACTCATTTAATATTAACAATGTATTTTTTTTAAGTATTTAATAATAATTATTAATAATTTCTAAATATCTAAAATAAATTAACTTTATATTAAAGATATCAATAAAGTGATAAACATATTATGAAAGATATATCCCCAGAATTTAATAAAGCAATTGTTAACTATGAAAATTTTCACAAACATCCTGTTAATAAATTAATTCATTCAATCGCAATACCACAGATTATATGGACTTCTGCAATACTATTATCATATATACCATTTCCTATTTTAACAAATATGTCATATGTCGCATATGGGATGTTTTCATTTTATTATTTTAGCATGAATCGTCAAATAGGAATAGAAATGTCATCATTTATAGGATCATTTATTTTATTTAGCAAATTATTCATGTTACTATTTACAAATCATATATTTTTATCTACAATAATTTTTCTTATGTCTTGGGCTGCACAGTTTGCTGGGCATTTTATTTGGGAAAAAAACAGTCCTGCCCTACTGACAAGCCTAAAAGATGCTTTCACAATAGCACCACTCTTTTGTTTTATGGAATTAGAGAAAAACTATAGAATTAAGAGTAAAGCAGTATACCTAACACAAGTGTTTTTAGGATATATGAAAAAACAATATGATAATTTATCTAATAAACATATTGAAGATAGACTTGGTAGAAATGTCATAGAAAGTGATATAAGTGAAAGCGATAGTACTATATCAGATAATGAAGAAGATGAAGATAACAAATCAAATAATAATAGTGATGTTGAAAATAACAGTGACAATGAAAATAATAATGATAGTGAAAATACTGAAAACAAAAAAGAAGTTTAATTATAAAATTATATAAAGATTTAATCTATAATAGTAATAACACTATGGATAGATATTTTTTATATTCCGGATATATAGGTTCAGTACTATTATGCTTATCTTTTGTACCACAGGTATATAAAGTATTTAAAACTAAAAATGTTGAATCTTTATCATCTGGATTTGTGATTTTACAAATTATAACTTGTCTTTTTTTAACTACATATGGTATGGGATTTATATTTGTTAATGATATTAATGGTGTACCAATAATCATAGCTAATGGATGGATTCTAGGTTGCTCAATTTTACTTGGAATTGCAAAAATCAAATATAAGAATGTAAAAAAAGACAACGATGGTAACCATTATATCAAAAGTCCATCCCGTGATTCAAAAAAAATTGAAAATAATTTTTAAATTTTTAATATATTAAATCTAATATGTTGACAAGATCAAAATTTAACGAACTTAAAAATACCGATAGTCTAGAGTGTTTATGCTGTGGAGGGTTTTGGGGGACACGTGAAAGTCTATACGTTTGCTCTAAATGTAATGGAAATAAGAGTATTGATGATAAGGTTAGAATAAACTATAACAAAGATATAGTGGCATATCAAAAAAAACGTAATATGGTTGTTATAGATAATAATGCAGTATCACACTTAGTCAAGGTACTACAAAAAACACTTATTCTTGTACACGGAGCATTTGATGTTGCAAATCTTATCCATAAATATATGCAGGCATTTCAAAAAGTAAATAACCCTGATAATAAGATATTCCTTTTAAATGATGAACAAGCTATAAGAGTATTGAAAGCGTCAAATTGGAGGGAATACCCCAAGGGATACCAAATATCACATATTATCCTAAGATGGAGACTTAATCCGTGGTCAATGGTAAATTCTAAAGAATATCACTTATCATCTTTCTGTTATTATGGTAATTTTGGTGAGGTTCCGGGTACAGTTGAACATCTAGACGGATTATATGCTAGAGCTCATTCAGATTCTATGATGAAGTAATTTTATAAAGAGTTAAAGTTATATTATCTATTATTAATATGACCTTATCAGTAGGAAATTTTAGTCACAATTTTTGTGAATCTAAAATATTTAATGATCAACCTGAAATATTTAATGCAATATCTAGTTTATTTATAACAATTATACCTTTTTTTTATAATTTTCCAAGAAATGTAGCATTACGCAGGGTAACATTTATATTAATGTTGAATGGTATCTTTAGTTCTTATTATCATTTTAATCTAAATTGGTTTGGAAAACAATTAGATGAATTAACGATGATCTTTGCTCTATATATAGGTACAATAGAAATAATAAATATTATAAACAGTCATGACAAAAAAAACTATCTGCTATATGATTTTTTTACAATTACTATGACATCTATCAATACTCTTCCTAATTATGATTTAATATTCCCCTTTATGTTTTTTATAGGAGTACTATATCTATTATTTAATATATATATTTTAAAACAAAGTCTGCCTATAATAGATGTAACATGTCTTAAATGTTCTTTTTATGGTTCTATATTTTGGATTTTGTCTGAGATTTTTTGTAACCGTTTTTTTTATTTTGGACATTCATTATGGCATATTATGTTTCCATTAGGCTTCATAAAATTTATAGAAATACTAGATAATGCAATCATAGATTCAAATATAATAAAAACCTCATATATTCTTGATTAGATGATTTTTACAAATTTTAAATCTTTATACTCAACTACTTTGTAACAATATGGACATTGTTTCTTATGTGAAGAATTTTCTGTTAACTCAGCATTAAATGCCATTTTTAAACATTGTTTATGATATGAATGTTTATTTATATTATCAACAGAACAGGAAGCCATTATATCACCTTTTTTGTATAGTTTAGCACAAATAGAACATCTCATATATTTATCTATAGTTATTATCGGTCTGTATACAATCTTACTATTAATACTCGATTTTGCTAATGCATTCTGGAATTCTTTTTTTTTTTTATTACATAAATCCTGTTCTTTATTAGTAATGTCATTGTATTTACTAGAAAATAGAGATATAAATTTACTTGAGGATATGTTTTTCTCATTTGTTTTCAATATACTAGTTGTGAATCCATAGGTTTTACCATTTCTAAGTTTCATCTATTATGTATTAATTTACATTTTGACTTTATTTTATAAAATCAAATTTATTAATTATATTAGCACATATATACCCCCCTACATAATAATTTAAATCCCAATATCTTGGATACCAGAAAAAACTATTTGTGAATGGTTTTTTAAAAAATCCAATCATACCCTTTGGAGAGAAAACAGTATTATTTAGACTATCTTTTCTTAACCATACTCCACCCATACCACTACTAAATTCTATATATAATAAAAACATTACTAGATACATTCCATAACCATATTTTAATGATTTATTATCTACATAAAATACTGTTTTAGCAAAATTAATAATTTTTTCTAACATTTTATTATATATTTATAATATTTCTATAATATTTCTATTATTTTACATAAGATAAGTATATTAAAGATAATAAATATAATATTCATTATATGAATCGTTTAAAAACCGCTATTTTGAGTGTTTACGATAAAAGAGGCATAGTAGACCTTGCTAACTATTTATTAAATAATAACTTTCAAATATTATCATCAGGTGGTACATACAAAATACTAAAAGAATCAATAAATAGTGATAAGATTAGAACTATAGAAAGTTACACTAAATTTCCAGAAATACTTAATGGAAGAGTAAAGACTTTACATCCTAAGATTGCAGGTGGTATACTTGCAACAACCTCTATTAATGATGAAAATGATCTAATAAAACACCAAATACATAGAATAGATATGGTGGTATGTAATCTATATCCTTTTAGTGAAACAATTCAAAAAGAGCATACTCATAATCAGGCTATAGAAAATATAGACATAGGAGGGGTAACCCTAATAAGAGCGGCTTTTAAAAATTACATGAATGTTATAACCCTAACTAACCCAGACACATATCATAAGCTTATATATACAGGAATAGATAATATAACAGATGAAGATAAATTAGATTTTGCAAAAACTGCTATGCAGCATATATCAAAATATGATAATTGTATCACGCAATATTTTGATGATAGTATTGAATATCGAGAATATAGGCAAATATCATTTCTTAAATATGGATGTAATCCCCATCAAAAAAAAAAAAGCTCAATATATCAAAACTCTAACATAGATTTCCCATTCACTGTCATTAATGGTAATCCAGGATATATTAACTATATAGATGCAGTACAATCTTGGTGTCTTGTCACAGAGCTTAAAAAAATATTAGGTGTACCTTGTGCGGCATCATTTAAACATACAGCACCTGCTGGTGTAGGTACATACTTTCCTATACCTGAAATATATGATAATATATATGGAATAGATTCAAAAAACATAGGTAAAGTAGCAACAGCGTTTATACGAGCTAGAACTGCTGATCCATTATCATCATTTGGTGATTTTATTTCAATAAGTGATATAGTTGATAAAGAAACTGCATTATTAATCAAACGAGAGGTAAGTGATGGTATAGTTGCACTTGGTTATTCGGATGAAGCACTTGATATATTAAAATCTAAAAAATCCGGAAATTATGTAATATTAAAAGGTGATACAAATTTGCTAGATAATCTTGAAAATAATATTGAATATAGAGAATTAAATGGTATAGTATTATCACAAGAAATAAATACTAAAATCACAGATAATACATTTTTAAACAATTTACCGACTGAGCGCAAGTTTTTCCCAGATTTTGCAAAAACAGATCTGGTCATCGCAAATACTACGTTAAAATATACACCATCTAATTCGATTGTATATGCGTGTGAGGGACAAGTTGTAGGAGTAGGTGCTGGTCAACAAAATAGAGTAGACTGTGTAAAACTTGCTGGAAGAAAGGCGCGAAAATGGGTACTAACTGTACATCCAAAAACCTTAGAAATGATAAATAACCTTAAACCAGGAGTAAAGCGTCAGGAAAAAGTAAATATAATTATTCAATTTTTAGAAAATGATTTTACTGAGAATGAGTATAAAAACTGGTTAGGTAATTTTGTAGATGGATACATACCAAACTTTATCACAAAAGATGAGGAAAATAAACATATGAAGCCTTTACAATTATCATTAGCAAGTGATGCTTTTTTTCCATTTAGAGACAATATTGATAAATGTGCTCAGAATGGTGTAAAATATATTATTCAACCAGGAGGAAGTGTAGCAGATAATGGTATAATAGAGGCGTGTAATGAGTATGGTATTGCTATGTGTATGTCTGGAGTAAGGGTATTTACACATTAAATTTGATATTAAATTTTTATTTTTTAATATGAATAAAAAATGCCAATCGTTAGAATTATAAACTCAATCAAAAAGCAAAATATTATGTCAACCTTATCTAAAAATGTTATAAATTGCTCGAGCAATAGATCATTTAAGCCTGGTAAAGATAACAAAACCATGAGTGTAACACTATATGAAAAGCCTAAATGCGATATGGTATCCCATAACAAAAAAAATCATTTCTTTATAATTCGAAATTGTTACTAATTATGGATATATAATAAATTTGATTTTATATTTTATTATGTATCAAATGTTAAATGAGTCTATATAAAACACGACCTATTAATAAAAAGGATGAAACAAATCCATATATAGAAACAGAGTATAGAACAAAAGAGATTCCGGTTGGCCAACCAGTTCCATATCGATTACAACAATATTTTAACAATCAATCTATAGTTTTAGAATCATTAGAGGATTTTAAGTGCCTAAAATGTGGTATATACAATGTAGAAAAAAAGGTATTTGAAAAAGGGTTTAATTATAAATTTTTAGTACTTTATAGAAAAAGCTATTGTCAATATTGTGCTTGTCGTATATAAAATAGTGTTTTTATATTATTCTTATTTCGTGTTTTGTTTTAAATAAAATAGTTAATATACAATTAAAGTAAACTTACTTATATAAATTATATGAGTAATTTTGATAAGGTAGTAGATTTTAATAAAACATTTGGTGTTACTGTTCACGAAACTCCACAACAAGATGTTTATACAAAAGACCCCAAACTTGTTGATCTAAGACTCAAACTTATTGTGGAAGAAGTAGAAGAATTACAAGAAGCTATCAAAAATCACGATATGAAAGAGACTATTGATGCATTAAGTGATATTTTGTATGTAGTTTATGGAGCAGGGGCATCATTTGGTATTGATCTTAACAAAACCTTTGATATGGTACACGAATCTAATATGAGCAAGGTATGCAAAAATGAGGAAGAGGCCAATGCTACAGTACAATGGTATAAAGACAATAGTGATAGTTATAATAAAAAAAATCCAGCTCAAGCACCTGTTGATCCAAGTTGGAGAATAATCAATGAAAAGTATGTTGTATATAATCGCTTAACAGGTAAAGTATTAAAATCTATTAACTACAATGCCGTTGATTTTACTAAATATCTTAATAATAATTAAAAAATATTTTATAAATCATCTAAATATAAATCTATAAGTTTATATTAATATGAAAAATATATTATGTTTTGGCGATAGTCTAACCGCTGGATATAATAATGATGGTAAAAATTTTTACCCATATTCTAAAACATTAAGTAAATTATTAGGTAATGAATATAATGTAGATTTTATAGGAATAACAGGAGTTACTGTTGATGAAATTTTATATAACATTGATAATGATATAGAAGATATTAATAATATAGGATGGTTTGGATTAAGAAAACAATTAAATACTAAAAAATATGACTACTGTATTTTATTAATAGGTTCTAATGATCTTAGTGATTATAATTCAGAAAGTGTCACCGAAGACATATTAAAACTACACAAAATCATTCATGAACTAGATGTAAAATCAATAGCATTAACAATACCTAGGCTATCCTTTGAAAGAGTAGACACAGATATGAAGGATGTAAGAGAACAGATAAATAAAAATCTAATAAATAATACAGATAATATAAACTTATATAATGTTATAGATTTTGCATCTATTATAGAAAAATATGATGAAAAAATAGTATATGATTATGATGGTTTGCATCTAAGCAAGGAGGGATATAGTGAAATGGCAAATATTATTTATGTGGAGTTTTTAGATATATGTAAACGATTATAATGCATTGGCATAAAATATAGATAAAATAATATCTTATCTATACTTTTACATATCAAAAATCTTTCTTATAGAAAATGCTACATTCTCAGGCTCAAGTATAGTCATTACTGGTACTTTACTGGGACATTGTAAAGTAGAATTAATATTAACCATCATATCATCTTTATCCTTAAATGGTGGACAAGCTATAACAGGATATCTAGTATTACACGCAGTAACACCACTCAGTGCATTTGATCTGCCTGCAACAGTAACATATACAATCTTTCTTGATTGATTTTCATATTTATCAAGTATTTTTAAAACCTCACGTGTGTTTTTATGTGCTGATGAAAAGTGTTTAAGAGAGAATATATTATAATTAGATAAGTACTTTTGTATTTTACTTACGTGTTCACTATCACTAACACTTCCTGCTAATATAACTACTATCTGGTTATGAACATTACCAAAATATCCATTTACAAATTCATCACGACTTATTGGACTTTCAGATTTATTAGTATAATCAACTGCATTATTTGTTATACGTTTTGTATATGTACTATAAACATCTCTTACTTTATCTTTAACTTCCTCTGGAACGACTGGAATATTATCTTTATAGGGATCGCATTGTGATTTTATCCAATCTCTAACACAATCTTTATCTAGTTTTTCAGGTTCAAGACCTTCACGGAATCTATCTTCATATGAACTGCTAAGCCAATAACGACTACTATCACAAGTATGTACCTCGTCAATTAAGATTATTTTACCATTATCAAGTTTACCAAATTCATATTTAGTATCCACAAGAATAAATCCATTCTGTTCTGCAATGTATTGTCCATATTCAAATAATTTTAATGCACTATAACACATAAAGCTATAGTCTTCAGATGTTGCATATCCTTGTTGTACAATTTCTACACCTGTTATTGGAACATCTTTTACTCCTTTAGTAGTAGGTGTTAATACTACTCTATCTAATTTTTCATTTTTTTTATAACCATCTCTAAATGTTTCTCCATATAATACTCTATCTCCTTTTTTATACATACTCCATATGCTTGTTTCGCTAGAGCCTGTCATATATGCTCTTACTACCATTTCTATTAAAATTGGCTTAGTCTTTTTAACTATCATATGTTCTCTATCACTATATATATAATGATTACTAATAATATGTTTAGTATTTTTAAACCACCAAGTACTCATTGCATTTAGCATAGACCCCTTATCAGTAATATCACATATATGTCTATCAAATGCACTAAGACGATCGCTTGCTGATAGTAATAATAATCCATTTCCTAGATCCTCTACACGTCTAACCTTTCCAGTATATACTTTTGAGTTAATCTCATTTATATAGTTTTCATTGAAGAGATTAATAAAATACTGTATAGCTTGTATTAAAATACCCTTTTCACTATCTTTTACACGTTTTTCTAAATCCTCATAACTATCAGTTTCAAATATTGGTACACGAATGCTTGTTAATACATTTCCTCTATCTACTTCAGGAACAACCTCGTGTACCATACTACCTGTGTATTTAATTTCACCCTTTAAAAAAGCATTATACGCCTTTTTAATGCAATTTTGCCCAGTAAATTGATTGGGAAGAGCTGGATGAAGATTAATAATACGTTTAAATTTAGATATAAAATTTTTACTAAATACAAAATTCCAGCCTGCTAAAACTATTAAATCTGGATTATATTTTTTTATTGTATCTGATAAAAGATTTTCATATTCGTCTCTATTATCGTATTCTTTAACCCAACCTTGATTTATATATTCAATACCGTGTGTATCTGCAATGTTTTTTATAGATTGATCACCCGCTCTATTTGTCAAAATCAGAGAAATATCTAAATTTAATATATTATGTTTTACAGCTTCACAAAGGGCATTTATTGTTGATCCTTTTCCGGAACCTAAAAGAGCTATTTTTGCTTTATTCATTTATATAATATTTTCATATAAACCAACTTTTAAATAAATATTAATATATTGTTCCTAAATTAAATATTTTATACATTTTGATATAATTTGATTTTTTTACTTTTTCTGCAACCTCTTTGTTTACAATTAATACAAAACCAATACCACAATTAAATACTCTCATCATTTCATTATGAGATATGTTACCTTTTTGTTTTAAATATATACACCATTGAGGAAAATTAAGATCAAGACTTAGATTTATATTAAAGTCTTTTGGAATTATTCTTGACATATTTTCATATAAACCACCTCCTGTTATATGACACATACCTTTTACAGAGTCATAACCAAATTCTTTAACAAATTCTTGAACTTCTTTGAGATATGATTTATGGGGAGTTAATAGTACATCTAATATGTTTTTATCTGGGTAACCTGTTTCATCTATTATTTTATTTATTAAACTATAACCATTTGTGTGTGGACTTACGGAATGGAATGCAAGAAGTATATCTCCTCTATCTATTTTTACATTATTGAAAAATTGGGTATCTTTTTTACCTATAATACATCCAACCAGATCCGTTTTGCCTTCATTATATATTGAGGGCATCTCTGCAGTCTCTCCACCTATTAATGGAAGTGGTCCATTCTCTACACAAGCAATTGATGCTCCTTTTATAAAATTAGTAACCTCTTCAACATTAAGATGTGATGCTCCAAAATAATCTAGAAAAAATAATGGATATGCACCTTGAACTAGTATATCATTAACGCAATGATTTACAATATCTTTACCTAGATTAATAAATGCTTTGCTCCCTAATATTTTTTTTGCAAATACTGATTTAGTACCTACACCATCAATACTAGATACAAGAACCTCACTACCTAGCTTGAATTGACCACCAAAGTCTCCGTGTTCACCCATAACATTTTGCGTATATGTGGATTTTAGATATTCTTTCATTTGTTTAACTGCTATATTTCCACTATCTATAGATACACCAGCCTGTTCATAACTTGATAGATATTTTTTTCCTATGTCTGTTCTATAATAGAGATTACCTGAAATATGCCTTATATTTGTATATACTTTTTTGTAACAGTCTCCTATATTTGTGCCTCTTTCAAAATATAATATGCTTCTAGATGATAAAGAATATAAATGTTCTTTGTTTTGTTCTACATTTCCATATATTACATTATTAATTACTCTTTTATCTATGTATATATCAAACTTCTCTTTCGTAGGATTAGGATAATTTTTAGGAACCATATAAATCCCTATCATAGCATCTTTACTAAATCTAAACTCTT
>MDTG01092629.1_pt1 | contig 14186 bp, 12 predicted proteins | sample 811421 | NCBI WGS metagenome assembly MDTG01 (sample SAMN05326645, study PRJNA326480) | marine metagenome | isolation source: seawater | place: Pacific Ocean: South East | collected 2011 | reverse complement strand
GGAGGTCGCCGTCCTGCAGCGCCTCGTCGCCGCCAGCAGCCAGGAGCGGACTCAGCAGCGCCTGCTCGGCGCGCTCGAGGTCCTCGCCGACGCCTGGGGCGCCGAGGTCGAGACGCGCCCGCGCGAGCACGTCGAGGGCGCCGACCTGATCGCCTTGCCTCAGAGCGAGTGGGGCGAGTCGCTCCCCCCAGCGCCGGTGCTGCTCCTGCCCGTGCAGGACCTCACGAGCGCAGGAGGAGCCAGCCTCGTCCCCTCGGCCTGAGACAAGCCTGTCTCGCTGAGCCCCTGGGAGACGTGGCTACTGGACTTAGGGAGAGGAGACCGCCTTGCGACCTCTCCCTCTACGAACGAAAGGAAGACCCCATGGAGACCCTGACCCACCTCGACCCCGCGACCAAGGACGCCGTCGCGGACCTGATCCACGCCAACGTGAACGAGGCCCACGCCCTCGAGGAGGCCCTGCGCCAGAGCGACTCGCTCGGCCTCGGCGTCCACCTGCGCTCGCTGGCCAAGGAGCGGCGCGCCCTCGCGCACCAGCTCCAGAGCCTGCTGGGCATGAGCGGCGAGCAGCCGCCCCGCACCAGCTCCCTGCGCAGCGAGGTCGAGCTGCTCTGGCAGGGGTTCAAGAGCGCGATCCTCGGCGGCGATCCGGAGCGGATCGTCAAGCAGGTGATCGCGGGCGAGGACCGCCTGGAGCACGCCTATCACGACGCCCTGCGCGCCGCGCCCGCCTCGCCCCTGAACGCGACCCTCATGGACCACGTGCGCCGGATCCGCGACGACAAGGAGACCCTGCGGGTGCTCATGAGCAGCCTCCAGAGCCCGATCGCGTGAGCGAGCTCGGGCGTCGCGCTCGACGCCCTCCGTCCGCTTCACCCCTCGAACTCAAGGAGACACCCATGAGCCTCGGCACCCTGACCGACCCGATCGCCCCCCAACCAGTCCCCCTCGCCCGCCCCGCGCCCGCCAACCTGCCGCCGACCCGCGTCCCTGGTGGGCGCTCGGGGTTGCTGGTCGTGACGGGACCGCCGCTCTCGGACAAGCTCGGGCTGGCGCGCGCGCTGGCCGAGGCGCTTCCGCAGGGCATGACCCTGGTGTGGCCCGACGAGCTGGTGCGCGACGCGCTCGGGGTCCAGGTCGAGGAAGCCCGCACCTTCGCGGACCTGCTGGGCGACGCCCGCGCGCGCCTCCACGCCGGACAGCAGGTCGTGATCTGCGGCCGCTTCGACCTGCGCGAGCGCGACCTGGCGGTGGAGCTGGCGCACCAGACGGGCTGCCCTCACCTCGTCGTCGAGCTGGGAGGCCTCGCCCCCAGGCTCGTCCGCGAGGTCCTCGAGCGCGTCCCCCAGGACGAAGCCAGCGAGCAGCTGAGCCGCGTCCACGAGGCGGCTCGCGACTACCAGCAGGTGCGCCCCCGGGAGCACCCGGGCAGCGCCGTGGCGGTCCTGAGCGCCACCGGTCCGAGGGCCGAGCAGGTCCAGCAGGTGCTGGATCGCTGGGGCCAGCTCGGCGCCGGCGTCTGAGCCGCAACCCCTTGTCCCGCCGCGCCAGGCGGGACAAGCGCGCCCCAACTCTAGATCTGACAAGCCAATATCCCCCGCGCCTTAGGGAGTCTCTCGATCGTGGGTAGCCTGCTCCGTGTGCAAGAACCGACTGACCTCATGACCGCTCTAGGATCCTTCGACGTGCTCCTCCTGGAGCCTGACCCCGCCAGGGCCCAGCGCCTGACCTCGCAGCTGGAGGAGACCAGCGGCGCGGCGATCGCGTTGACCCAGGTCGACACCCTGGCGCGCGCGCTCGAGGTCGTCGAAGACGAGGACTTCGACGTCGTGCTCGCGACGGCGAAGGCGCTCGAGGACGCGCGGGGGACGATCCACGCGATCCACCTGATCGACCCCGAGCTGCCGCTGGTGATCCTGGCCAGCGACTACGCGCCTCAGCTGGCCGTGGCGGTCGTGGAGGCCGGCGCGCAGGACTGCCTGGACAAGCAAAACCTCGGCGCGCCCGAGCTGGGCCGCGCCGTCCAGCTGGCCCAGGTGCGCGCCAAGCGCCGCGCCGAGCTGACCCTCGCGCACTCGCGCTTCGAGACCCTGCTCTCGGCCAGCGATCAGCCCGCCCTGGTCCTCGATCCGCGCGGCAAGGTCCTCTTCGTGAACGCCGGCGCCGAGGAGCTGCTGGGCGAGGTCGCTCACCAGCTGCGCGGGCGCCGCCTCGAGGCGCCCAGCGCCGACGCCACCACCCTGGCGCTGCCGGGCGGCCTCGCGAGCGTGTTCGTCAACGACACCCTCTGGCGGGGGCGCCTCGCGATCCTGGTCAACCTGCAGGCCTTCGCCGCGGGCGACGAGGCCAGCCCCGCGGGCGAGCGGCCCAAGCCTTCGCGCTACGAGGGGCTCCGCACGGCCAGCCCGGCCATGCGCCGCCTGTTCGAGGTGTGCGACCGCGTCGCCCCCACCCCGGCCTCGGTGCTCCTGCTCGGCGAGACCGGCACCGGCAAGGAGCTGCTCGCGCGCGCCATACACCGCCGCTCGGGCCGCAAGGGCCGCTTCGTCGCGATCGACTGCGGGGCGATCCCCGAGAACCTGCTGGAGAGCGAGCTCTTCGGCCACGTCAAGGGCGCCTTCACCGGGGCCTCGCGCGACCGCGTCGGCGCCTTCCAGCGCGCGGACGGCGGCACGCTGATGCTCGACGAGGTCGGCCACCTCTCGCTCAGCGCGCAGCACAGCCTGCTGCGCGTGCTGCAGGAGCGCACGGTGCGGCCCGTCGGCAGCGACAAGGAGTCGCAGGTCGACGTCCGCGTGATCGCCGCGACCTCGACGCCCCTCTTCCAGGCCGTGGAGCAAGGGGACTTCCGCGAGGACCTCCTCTATCGCCTCGACGTGATCCGGATCGAGGCCCCGCCCTTGCGGGACCGCCCCGAGGACGTGCTGCACCTGTTCAAGCTCTTCTCGCGCGAGGTCGGCGAGCGCTACGAGCTCGACGTCCCCGTCCTGGGGCGCGACTTCGTCCAGGCCATGGTCCGCTACCCCTGGCCGGGCAACGTGCGCCAGCTGGAGAACTTCGCCGAGCGCTTGCTCCTGACGGCGCCCTCGTGCGAGAGCGCCGACGACTTCGAGGACCTCGTGCGTCCGGCCCGCGCCCAGGGCGGCGAGGGCGCCGCGACGGCGGGCGGCGGCGAGGGCACGCCTTCGATCGACCTCTCGCTCTCGCTGCAGGACTACCTCGACCTCTGCGAGCGGGCCTATATCGACCGCGCCCTCGAGGACCAGCAGGGTCGCGTCAAGGACACGGCCAAGCTCGCGGGGATCAACCGCCGCACGCTCTTGCGCAAGCTGAACAAGCACGAGCTGAACAAGTTCGACTACCGCTGAGCGGTCAGCCTCGTCGCGCGCGAGACAGCGTTGACGAGGCGCGGCGCGCGAGGCGGCCCTGGAGGGGCTCCAGCGGCGATCTGGGTTTGGCAGCGCGTTTGCGTTCTAGAGGGGCAGACGAAAGGAGCCCCCCATGTCGACCCTGTTGACCATGATCCTGTTCACTGGGCTCTTCGGCGCCCTCGTGGCGTGCGTCATGGCCTACCCAGCCATGTGCGCCACGCCCATGGACGAGGGATACGAGGACCCGCTCAGCAAGATCGCTGATCCGACCGAGATCAAGACCCACGTCGAGGTCCTGCAGCACGTCTAGCGGACCCGAGCCTGATCGAGATCGACGACGAGCCGCGCCAGGGCGCGGCTCGCGTCGTGTACGGCGGCCTACTCGCTGACGCGGGCCACGACGACGGTCACGTTGTCGGTCCCGCCGTCCGCGAGCGCCGCGTCGCGCATGGCCCGACAGCACGCCTCGGCGCTCTCGCTCTCGCTGAGCAGGCGGACGAGGTCCTCGTCCGGCACGTGCTTGGTCAGGCCGTCGGAGCAGAGCAGGACCTGGTCTCCGGGCTCGAGCGGGATCCGCTTGGCCTGGGGGGCGAACTCGGACTCGCCCCGCTCCTTGCTGTCGAGGGCCTGCCAGAGCACGTGCGACCAGCGCGAGATCTTGGCCTGGCTGTCGGTCAGGGCGCCCTCCTGGCGCAGCTGCTCGGCGACCGTGTGGTCCGTCGTGACCTGGCGCAGCTCGCCTCCCCGCAGCAGGTAGCAGCGGCTGTCGCCGACGTGGACCACGTAGAGGCTGCCGTCGACCAGGTAGGCGCAGGTCAAGGTGGTGCCCATGCTGGAGCCCGGCTGCTTGTCCGCGTGTCGCTCGAGGCGGCGCTTGCAGCTCGCCACCGCGTCGAGGAGGTCCTCGATCAGCTCGCCCTCCGCCAGGGGGCGCTGAGGGTCGAGCCAGTCCAGGGTGGTCACGGCGTAGCGCAGGAAGGTGTTGACGACCATGCGCGAGGCCCGGTCGCCCTGACCCATGCCGCCCATGCCGTCGGCGACGAGGAGCAAGCGGGCCTGGGTCTGCTGGGTCAGCCAGCGGCGCTCGCTCAGCTTGATGCTCGAGTGTTGGATCGCGATCGCCTTGGTCAAGTCGGCGACCACGAACTGATCCTCGTTGCGGTCTCGCTTGAGGCCGCGGTCGGTCAGGCCGAAGCAGTCGTAGTCGAGCTCGCTCATTCTTCCTCCCCCAGTGGGCAAGACGGGACCCCCCTTTGCTAGAAGGTCGCGCATGGATCGTAGTGTCTCGCTGGTCGCCGTGGGCTTCGCGCTCTGGTCGTTGGTCTGTTCAGCACCCTGCGCGGCCCAGCCCGGGCCGGAAGTCTCCTCGCTCGACGTGGCGCAGGTCACCTCCCAGCTGGGCGCGCTCCAGGCGCGCACCGACCTGGACGAGGCCCAGCGCAAGCGCGGGGTCGACGCCTACACCCAGGCCCTGGACCTGCTCCGGCGCGCGCGCGATCAGCGCAGCCGCGCCCAGGAGCTGGAGCGGCGGGTGGTCGAGGCGCCCAAGGAGCTCGAGCAGACCCGCGCCCGCCTGAAGGCCCTCCCCCAGGCCGCCGCTCCCGTGGCGGCGCCGGACGTGTCGCTCGCCGAGCTGGAGGGCAAGCTCCTCGCTGCGCGCCAGAGCCTGAGCGCGGCGCGCGACCGGGCCGGGCAGCTGCGGCGCGACGCCGAGCAGCGGGTCGAGCGCCGGCGCGCCTTGAGCGCCCAGCTGACCGAGCTGCGCAAGCGGCTGGGGTCGACCCAGGCCGCCGCCGAGGTCCCCGAGCCCCCCGGCGAGCCCGAGCGGGCGGAGCACACCCTGGCCCGGGCGCAGCTCGCCCTCCTTCAGGCCGAGATCGCCGCCGTCGAGGGCGAGCTCGCCAGCGACGAGGCGCGCGGCGAGCTCGTCGCGGCCCAGCGCGACCTCGCCCAGCGCGAGCTGGCCCTGGCCGAGGCCCAGACCCGCGGCTGGGAGGAGGAGGTCGCGCGCCGGCGCCGGGACGAGGCCGCAGCGCAGGCCCAGCGGGCGCGCGCGCTCCAGCGCGAGGCGGCCCGCGCTTCGCCCGAGCTGCGCGAGGCGGCGGATCAGGCCCGCCGGCTGGCCGAGTACCGGCTGGGACCCCTCGGCCTCAACGCCCGGACGGAGCGAGTCCAGGGCCAGCTGCGCCAGCGCCAGCGTGAGCTGCGGGAGCTGCGCGAGCAATACAAGCGCCTCCGCCGTCGCTTCGACACCGGCTTCCCGCAGGAGGTCATGGGCGGGCTGCTGCGCCAGCAGCTCGAGCGCCTGCCCGCCGGAGTCGAGGCGGACCAGCGCTCGCTCAGCGAGCGCATGGCGACGATCCAGGCCGCCCTGCTCGACCTGGAGGACCTCCGCTCCACCGTGGGCGACGTGGGGACGCTGCTGGCCGAGCTGCGCAAGCAGAGCAACGAGCCCGAGGCGCAGGCCGTCCTCGAGGAGGTGGGGCGCGAGGTCCTCGAGTCCCGGCGCGAGGTCCTCGACGCCGTGATCGCGGAGCACCAGCGCCTGCTCGATCAGCAGACCGAGCTGACGCAGACCCTGGCGACCCTAGGCAAGGCCACCGAGGAGCTGCGCCGCTTCCTCGAGGAGCGGATCCTCTGGATCCCCAGCGTGACGGAGGAGCGGGTCCCCTCGCGGGCCGCCCTGGTCGGGGCCCTGGAGTGGCTCCAGCCAGGCCCCTTCCTGAGCGAGGGGAGGCGCGTGTTGCGCGGGATCTCGGTCGAGTGGATCCTCGCCTTGTCCCTGCTGGCGCTGCTGATCGTCCCGGCGCTCTACGTCAAGCTCCGGGCCGGGGAGTCCGATGTCGAGGGGACCCTCGGGCCGCGGGCCTGGCAGCACGCGGTCGAGCGCGTCGCCCCCTGGCTGGTCCTGTGCGCGATCGCGGTGGTGGTGGGCCAACTCCTGCTCTCCGACCTGGCTCCGCGCGCGCGGGGCCTGGGCGCCGCCGCGAGGGCGCTCGGCCTCTACGGCGGGCTGCTGGCCCTGGGCTGGGGCCTCTCGAACTCGACCGGCGGGCCCTCGCTGCGGCGCCTGATCCTGGGCTGCGGGCTGCCCTTCCTGGTGGCCAGCGCCGTGGTCGCGGCCCTCGAGTATGGGCCCGAGCCGAGCTGGGCCAACGCGCTGGGGCGCCTGGCCTTCCTGGTGGCCATGGTGTGCGAGTCCCTCCTGCTCGGGCTGGCCTTCCGCGCGACGGGGCCGCTGGGCGCGCCGCTCCGGGCCCAGAGCGGTCTGGTCGGACGGCTGGCCCCAGGGGTGACCCTGGTCGCGGTCGGGGTGCCCCTCGTGATGGGGGCGCTGGCCGCGATCGGCTACTACTACACCGCCCTCCGCCTCGAGCTGCGCTTCGAGGGCACCCTGGCCCTCGTCCTCGCGGCGCTCTTCGCCTACGACCTCTTGCTGGCCGCGCTCACGGCGACGACTGCGTCGCAGATCCCGGCCGCGGCCGAGGCGATCGCGAAGGAGCAGCAGGTGGTGCCGCCGCCGGCGACTGCTGCGGGGGCCGTGTCCGAGGCTGCGACGAGCGAAGCCGAGCCGGAGGGGGCGACGACCGAGTCCGAGGTCGCGACGACCGAGCCCGCGGTCGCGACGACCGAGCCCGAGTCGGCGACGACCGAGCCCGAGGTCGCGACGCCCGAGGGGCCGAAGACCGAGCCCGAGGGGCCGAAGACCGAGGCCGAGGGGCCGAAGACCGAGGCCGAGGGGCCGAAGACCGAGGCCGAGGGGCCGAAGACCGAGTCCGACGTCGCGACGCCCGAGGGGCCGAAGTCCGAGACCGAGGGGCCAAAGCTCGAGGGCGAGTCGGCGACGACCGAGGCCGCGAAGACCGAGTCGGCGCGGCAGCAGAGTCCGGCGGCGACGTCCGACTTCAGCGGCTCGGACTCGTCGACCGAGCTGCGCTTCCCCCTCGACGGACCGGCGCTGCAGCCGCCTCAGGCCTTGCCCCCCGCGCTCTTCGATCACCAGACGACCACCCCTCCCGAGCAGGACCCCGAGGCGCTGCGGGTGCTGCTCAACCAGGCCCGCGACACGGTGTGGGTCGTCGTGGCGCTGCTGCTCCTGGTCGGCCTGGGAGCCCTCTGGGCCGACGTGTTGCCCGCCCTCGGCCGCTTGAATGACGTGCGGCTCTACCCCTCGCTCGAGGTCGTGGACCACGTCAAGCAGGTTCGCTATCCGACCCTGGAGGAGGCCGCCCCCGCGACGGCCACCAGCCCGGAGCGAGCGCCAGCGCCGGCGCCCCCCGCGCCGACGATCGGTCTGCCGAAGGCCCCGGCCCTGCCGACGGGTGAGGCCGAGGCCAGCGAGCCGCTGGTGGTGACCCTGGCCGACCTCGGCCTGGCGATCCTGCTCACGCTGGTCACGATCGCGCTCTCACGCAGCTTGCCGGGGGCGCTCGAGTTCGCGCTCCTGCCGCGCCTCCCGCTGGACGCAGGGGGACGCTACGCCGCCTCGACCGTCGTGCGCTACCTGATCCTGTTCGTGGGCCTCAGCGCGGCGCTCCAGGCGGTCGGCGTCAGCTGGGAGCGGATCCAGTGGCTGGCCGCGGCGCTGACCTTCGGGCTGGCCTTTGGGCTCCAGGAGATCTTCGCCAACTTCATCTCGGGCCTGATCATCCTCTTCGAGCGCCCGGTCCGCGTGGGCGACATCGTGACCCTCGGTGACGTCACCGGGCGCGTGACGCGCGTCCACATGCGCGCGACCACGGTCGTCAACTGGGACCGCAAGGAGCTGATCATCCCCAACAAGGAGTTCGTGACCGGGCGGGTGATCAACTGGACCCTGACCGAGTCGGTGACCCGGGTCGTGATCCCCGTCGGGATCGCCTACGGCAGCGACGTCGAGGCCGCGCGCAGCCTGATCCTCAACGTGGCCCTCGCCCACCCCGACGTCCTCAGCGACCCCGAGCCGAGCTGCTACTTCGAGCGCTTCGCCGACAGCAGCTACGAGCTGACCCTGCGGCTCTTCCTTCCGCGGCCTGCGCTGATCCTCAAGACCCGCCACGAGGTGCTCGAGGGGATCCGCCACGGTCTGGGCGACGCCAACATCGAGATCGCCTTCCCCCAGCGGGACCTCCACATTCGCTCGGCCGACGTGCCGCTGCGGGTGGAGACGAGCGAAAAGCCTCGTTCTCGCCGCTAACCTGCGCAGCGGGCGGAAACGGACGTTGCCGCGCGACCTGAACAGGCGTTACCTGGCGTCGTGGATTCGCCACGAGCAAAGGACTTGCAGCCCGCCTCGGGTGGTCCACTTCGTGCTCTGCGCACGGAGTCACCCTGAGGATGCGGAGGTGAGCCATGGGTCCTGACGACTACGACGACGACGACGACGACTACGACTACGACGAGGACGACGGCGACGACTCCGACGACTACGACGGCGACGACGACGACGACCACGGTTGGGACGAGGACGAGGACGACGACGAGGCGTACTCCGAGGACGACGAGGACTACGACGAGGACGACGACGACGACGACGAGGACGAAGAGGACGACGACGAGGACGAGGACGCGTGGGAGCGCGTCGCGGCCTACGAAGAGTTCGACTAGGTCGCTCGCGCTCGCCCTCTGACGAGCCGATAGAATCACGTGTCTGGGCTGGCGCGCCCCCCTCGCGCCAGACCCTTCCCCCTGGAGCGGGCGTCGCAGACGCCCGCTCCTTCACGTACATGCAGAGGTCCGCACACGCAGCAGGCGGGGGCCGGAGGAGGAGTGCGATGCGGAAGGCAGCGAAGGGCAGCGTGCAGGTCGAGTCAGCCACCCTCGAGGAGGCGCTCGCCCTGGAGTATCAGGCGAAGTCGGTGCGCGGGATGGCCTGGCGCATCCTGGCGCTGGTCTACGGGCAGGACGACCAGCGCGAGATCGACTCAGTCAGGAGCTAGTCGGGCGCGAGAGGGGCCGCGCGAAGAATTCAGAAAGGCAGGGGAATCTGAGCGACGCCGAGACGGGGATGGGATAGCCTTTGGCCACCTCGCGTTTGGGCGGGGCCGGTTCGGCGCGGGCCCGAGAGCGTCGCACCTGACTCACTCAACTGTTTCTGACTCTCGGGCGTCTGACTGTGTTGGTATCAACGTGAAGAGCATCTTCGTCGGCAACCTTCCTTACGAGGCCTCCGAGGACGAGGTCCGCCAGCTGTTCGAGCAGCATGGGAAGGTCACCCGCGTTCACCTCGTGTCCGATCGCGACACCGGCCGTCCCAAGGGCTTCGGCTTCGTGGACATGCCCAACGACGACGAGGGGACGGCTGCGGTCGCGGCCCTCGACGGCGAGAAGCTGAACGGCCGTCCCCTGCGCGTGAACGAGGCCCAGCCTCGCAAGCCTCGCGCTGGCGGGGGTGGCGGCGGCGGCGGTCACCGTGGCGGTGGCGGCGGCGGCGGCGGCCGCTGGTAATCACCCAGCCCCTACGTCCGTGAACGCTAGACCAGCCCGCGCCTTTGGCGCGGGCTGGTTGCGTGTGAGGGGCGTGGCGTGGAGTCGTGACTGACCGGAAGCTCCCGGCCGTCGCAACCAGCGAAGGCTCCTTCGCTCTCCGGAGCTGAACCGCCAAGTCCTAGCGCGCCACGTAGGGCAGAGTGTCGTCGCGCCCGGCGAACTCGGCCAGGGCGCGGGCGCACTCGGGGCGGGCGAAGAGCTCGAGGAAGCGCTCGCGCTCCGCGGCCAGGGCCGCCTCGGCGTGGGGCTTGGCCAGCCGCTTGGCGGCGGCGATCGCGGCCGGGGGGAGCTTGAGGGCCTGGCGCAGGGCGCCGGCTGCGGCGGCCTCCTGGCGGCCAGGGGCCACGACCTGGCTGACCAGGCCCGCGTCGCGGGCGCGCTCGGCGTTGAGGCTGCGCCCCGTGAGCAAGAGGTCGAGCAGGCGCGCGCTGCCGAGTGCGCGCGGGAGGCGGACCGTCCCGCCGAAGCCGGGGATCAGGCCCAGGCGCAGCTCGGGGAAGCCGAAGCGCGCGCTGCGGGCGGCCACGATCAGGTCGCAGGTCAGGGCCAGCTCGAGGCCGCCGCCGAACACCACCCCGTGCACGGCGGCGGCGCTGGGCTGGGGGGCCTGGTCCAGGGCGCTGAACACGGCGTGGATCCGCTCGAGGAAGGCGCGCAGCTCGGCCTGAACGGCGGCGTGGCCGCGGGCCTCGATCGCGGCGTGCAGGGCGCGCAGGTCGGCGCCGGCGCAGAAGCCTCGCTCGAGGTCGCTGACCAGCAGCACCGCGCGGATCGGAGAGCCCTCGGCCCGCAGCTCCCCCGCGAAGCGCTCGAGGGCCGAGAGGCTCGCTTCGCCGAGCTCGTTGAGCGGCTCGCGGGCGAGGCGGAGCGTGCACAGGCCCTGCTCGTCGGTGCTCCAGCTGAGCGGCGCGCTCAAGGGACCGCCAGGGCGGACTCGCTGGTCGTGTAGAGGTGCTCGATCACGTCCGCGTAGCGGGCGGCGATCGCGCCGCGGCGGGGCTTGAGGTTCTGGGTCAGCAGCCCGTTCTCGGGGGTGAAGGGCTCGCTGAGCACGCCGGCCCGGTGCAGGCGCTGCTTCGGCTCGAGGCTGGGGTTGAGCTGGTCGAGCACCTCGTGGACCTGGCTCGGGGTCAGCTGGCCGCTGGGCCAGGCCACCAGCGCGGCGGCGTGGGGGTGGCCGTGGCCGACGACCAGGACCTGCACGTCGGCGAGCTCGGGGCCGAGGCGCTCGATCAGGGCGGCGCGCAGGGCCTCTTCCAGGGGCTCGGGGGGGACGTTGTGCCCGGTCGAGAGCACGAGCACCGCGCTCTGGCGCCCGCCGATCCGCCAGCGCCCGCGCGGGTCGGCGTCGCCCAGGTCCCCGGTCTTGAACCACCCGTCGGGCGTGAAGGCCTCGGCCGTGGCCGTGGGCTGGCCCCAGTAGCCGACGAACACGTGGGGGCCGCGGGTCTCGATCTCGCCCTCGCTGGAGCGGCGCATCTCGACCTCGGGCAGGGCCGGCCCGACCCGGCCGACCTCGATCTCGCCCTGGCGGTCGAGGGTGCACAGGGCGGAGGTCTCGGTCAGGCCGTAGCCCTGATAGACGGGGACCCCCAGCATGTGGAAGAAGCCCTGGGTCTCGGGCGAGAGGGGCGCGCTGCCGCAGATCAGGCCGCGCAGGCGCGGGCCGAAGCGGGCGCGGACCTTGCGGAACAGGATCCGCTCGGCGGCGGCCAGGGTCAGCCGATCGCGCAGGCCCGCCCGACCGGCGGCCTGGCGGACGTGCGCGGCGCGGGCGCGTCGGAGCAGGCGGCGCGGGACGCGGCCCTTGGCCTCGATCGCGCCGACCGCGGCGCGCATGAAGCGCTCGAGGACCAGGGGCACGTTGAGGAAGTAGTCGGCGGCGGCGGGCGCGAGGGCGTCGCCGAGTTGGCGCGGGTCGGCCACCAGCTCCAGGCGCGCGCCGCGGAGCAGGCAGCTGAGCAAGAGCACGCGGCTGCCCGCGTAGCAGAGCGGCAGGGAGTGGAGCGCGCGCTCGGCCGCGAAGGGGAGCCCGGTCAGCTCACCGAGGCGGGCCTCGGTCTGGCTGAGCATGAAGCCCAGGTTGCCGCGCGTCAGCATGGCGCCCTTGGGCCGGCCCGAGCTGCCCGAGGTGTAGATCAGCGTCGCCAGGGCGTCGTCGGGGAGGAGGCGCGGCGGCTCGGCGTCCGGGGCGTAGCCCACCCCCAGCTCTGCCAGCGAGAGCGCGTCGACCTGGTGGCAGTGCTGGGCGAGCTCGGGCAGGGTCAAGCCCTCGTCGTGCAGGGCCAGCACCGGGTCCGCGTCGGCGATCAGCTCGGCCAGGCCGCTGCCCTCGCCCTCGGCGGCGCGCGGGTCGAAGGGCACCAGCACGCCGCCCTCGGCCAGGACGGCCAAGTCGCAGATCACCCACTCGGGCGTGTTCTGGCCGACGAGCACGACCCGGTCCCCCGGGCGCAGCCCGCGCGCGCGCAGGTGGGCCCGGGCGCGGTGGATCGCGGTCGCCAGCGCGCTGGCGCTCAGCTCGCGCCGCGCCGCGCCTCGGCCCTGGGCCAGCGCGATCCGCTCGGGCTGCGTCTCGAGGCGCTCCAGGATCGCGGTCACGAAGCTCACGGGCGGGCCTCCTCGCGCGCCGCCTCGGGCGCGTCGACCTGCTCGAGCAGCGCTTGCAGCGCGGGCGAGAGGGGCGGCAGGTAGTGCTCCCAGCGACGCGGCACGTCGCGGCGGGGGAAGTCGGGGTAGCGCTGCAGGAGCCGGTCCTCGGCCACGATCCCCATTTCGCCCATCCGCACGAGCTCGCGCGCCACGCAGGCGGCGATCCCGGCCTGGACCTCTTCGCGCGCGGCCTCGATCCCGCGCAGGCCCTCCCAGATTCGCTCGCCGAGGTCGGGGTCGTCGACCTCGAGGCTCAGCTCGGGCTGGCCGCGCTGCTCGCAGAGGTTGCGGATCCGCTCGTCCATGGTCACGCCCAGCGAGGGGACGCCGCCCGGCATGGAGCACACCATGGCGTGGTAGCGCGAGCTCACGATCCAGTCGGCGCGCCGCAGGGCGGCCACGAGCCGGAACATGTCGTGCTCGTCCGAGACCAGGAGCGGGCCGGGGCCCAGCCGCTCGCGCAGGGCCTCGCAGGCGGCGCGGTCCAGGCGCTCCATGCCGACCACCGCGATCGCGGCGCCCTGCTCGCGCGCGAAGCCCAGCGCGCCCTCGGCCAGGGCGTCGAGGTAGCGCTCCTGGCGCTCCTGGTCGGCGTCCCCGTAGCGGTGGTAGTAGAGCGAGCGGTAGTGGTCGCTCCCCCGCGTCCCGCGCAGGCCGTCCAGGAGGTGACGGGCCGGCTCGGGGCGCACGGGCCACCAGAAGGGGTTGATCGGGCACACGATCAGCAGCCGGCGCCCGTCCCAGCCCGCCGCGCGCAGGGTGGCCTCGCCCTCCTCGGCCGAGGCCGGCTCGAAGGTCCAGGCCGTGTCGGTCCCCGACGCGGTCGGGACGCCCAGGCGGGCCAGCACGTCGCGGCTGGCCTCGTTGCGGCACACGATCAGCGACTCGCGCGCGTAGCGGCTGACGAAGGCCTCGAGCAGGGGGTCCATGTCGCCGGCCTCGGCGCCGTAGCCGAGCGAGAGCTTGTTCTGGGCGCTGGCGACGCCCAGCGCGCCGGTCATGAGCGTGGTCAGCGCGTTGGCGAACTTGCTCTTGAACATGCTCCCTTCGCAGGCGATCACCCCGTGCTGGCGCGAGACCTCGCGGACCAGGAAGGGCGGGTAGACGTCGGGGAGCTTGACCTGGCGCACCCCCGGGAAGTAGCCCGCCGAGAGGCGCGCGTCGCTGGTGCACACGCTCAGCTCGAGGTGCTCGTCGCTGAGGATCGCGCGCAGCTGGCGGATCATCTCGGCGACCCGCACGTCGGCGCCCGTGTTGCGCGTGCCGAGGTAGCCGACCAGGAGCAGGCGCAGCGCCTGGCCCGGGCGCCACTCGGCCTCGGCCTCGGGGTCGAGGGCGTGGCGGACCCGGGCCGCCTCGATCGCGCTGGCCATGGCCGCCTCGAGGGCGGCGTCGGTCAGGGCCGGGCGCTCGCTCCCCAGGGTGGCCCGCAGCAGCTTGCGCCAGCGGCTCACGAGCGGCACCCGGCGCGGGCGGCTGCCGAGGCGTCCTGCCAGTCGCCGACGTCGAGGTCGGCCAGGAGGGGCGGGAGCGGACGGTAGGGATAGCGGAAGCCGCCCTCGCGGCAGAAGCGGAAGAGCTCGGGGCAGTAGCGGCCGAAGGGCACGGGGCGGCAGCCGGTCTCGCTCACCACGCGCTCGTTGGCGAACACCACGTCCCACTCCAGGTAGGGCCAGAACACGTCCATCAGCGCGG
>MDTG01087750.1_pt1 | contig 14186 bp, 12 predicted proteins | sample 811421 | NCBI WGS metagenome assembly MDTG01 (sample SAMN05326645, study PRJNA326480) | marine metagenome | isolation source: seawater | place: Pacific Ocean: South East | collected 2011 | reverse complement strand
CTAGTCTTGCTAGAGCTATTGAAAATGATATTCAAAAAGCGTATGATGCCGTTAAAGATGCTAAAGACTTTAGAATACACACTTTTTTGGGTACATCAGATGTCCATTTAAAAGGAAAATTTTCAAGTAAAAAATATGGGACTAGCTTAAAAAACAAGCGAGATACTATACTAAAAATGGGTGTAGATGCCGTTAAGTTTGCAAAATCTTTGTGTAATGACATTGAATTTTCTCCTGAAGATGCTGGAAGAACTGAAATTAATTTTCTTTGTGAAATTATTGAAGCTGCGATTGATGCTGGAGCAACAACTATAAATATTCCAGATACAACTGGTTATACACTTCCTCAAGAATTTGGAGAAAAAATTTCTCAAATAAAGCAAAAAGTTCCTAACATAGAAAAAGTAATTTTAAGCACTCATTGCCACAATGATTTAGGCTTGGCAGTAGCAAACTCCTTAGAAGGTATAAAAAATGGCGCTAGGCAAATAGAATGCACGATAAATGGTATAGGAGAACGCGCTGGAAACGCTTCCTTAGAGGAAATAGTAATGGCATTAAATGTGAGAAAAGATTTATTAAACTTTCAAACTGGTGTAAAAACTAAAGAAATATACAAAACTAGTACAATGGTTTCTTCTTATACTGGAATGATAGTTCAACCAAATAAAGCTATAACTGGTGAAAATGCTTTTGCGCATGAATCAGGAATTCATCAAGATGGTTTCTTAAAATTAAGAGAAACATATGAAATAATGACTCCTGAATCAGTTGGCAAATCAACCAGCAAAATTGTTTTAGGTCGACATTCTGGAAGACATGGACTCCAATCCAGATTAGAAGAACTTGGTTATAAAGTTAGTCCGGAATCAATTAACAAGATTTATAGTGATTTTGTTGATTTGGCAGACAAGAAAAAAGAAGTTTTTGATGATGATTTAAGAGTCATGATGGGCGATGTAAATTTTAATGAGTCTAAAAATTATAAATTAGATTATTTAAACGTTGTACTAGGAACCAATACAATTCCAACTGCAACAATTGTCATTTCACACAATGATAAAAAACTAGAACAATCAGCAACTGGTGATGGTCCTGTAGATGCTTGCTTTAATGCAATTGACAAAGCTCTTAATACAAAATCTAATATCGAATCATATCAGGTTAGATCTGTAACTATTGGTAGACAAGCACAGGGTGAAGTATTAGTAAGAATTAAAAGGGATGATCAATTTTTTATAGGTAAAGGTTTTTCCACAGATATTATCGAAGCTTCTGCAAAAGCTTATCTAAATGCCTTAGACGAACAATTTACTACAATGGATAAATCTGTGTTTTTATAATAAGAAATTAATTGAGGAAATATTTTGATTAAACAAACATTATATGAAAAAATCTGGAATGACCATATTGTTCATTCTTTTAAAAATGGAACTGATTTACTTTATGTTGATATGCAACTTCTTCACGAGGTGACATCGCCTCAAGCTTTTGAAGGTATAAAAATTAATGATAGAAATTTATGGAGAAAAGAGTCTCATTTAGCTGTTCCTGATCATAATGTTTCTACAAGAAATAGATCTAAAGCAAGTGATCCTTTATCAGCATTACAGATTAAAACATTAGATGACAATTGTGATGACTTTGGAATCAATGAATTTCCGCTAAATGATATTAGGCAAGGAATTGTTCATGTTATTGGTCCCGAACAAGGAGCTACTCTTCCTGGAATGACAATTGTATGCGGTGATTCTCATACTTCAACCCATGGTGCCTTTGGTGTTCTTGCGTTTGGAATTGGCACTTCAGAAGTTGAACATGTTTTAGCTACTCAATGTCTAATTCAAAAAAAAACAAAAACTCTTTTAATTGATATAAATGGTAAATTAAATAAAGGTGTGACCTCAAAAGATTTAATTCTTTATATCATAGGAAAAATTGGTACAAATGGTGGTACAGGATTTGCAATTGAATATGCGGGTGATACAATTAGGTCTTTATCTATGGAAGGAAGAATGACTCTTTGCAACATGACTATTGAAGCTGGTGCAAGAGCTGGTTTAATTGCTGTTGATGATAAAACCATTGATTACATTCATAATCGTCCATTGGCACCTAAAAATGAAATGTGGGATTTAGCTGTAAAAAAATGGAAAACTTTGAAAAGCGATAAAGGGGCAGTTTTTGATAAAACCGTATCAATTGATGCCTCAAAAATTGAACCTCAAGTAACTTGGGGCACTTCTCCTGAAATGGTTGCTTCAATTAATTCAATTGTTCCAGACCCTGCATTAGAAAAAGACAGTGTTAAAAGTTATTCAATGAAAAGAGCTTTGGATTACATGGGTTTAAAACCTGGAACTCCTATCAAAGAAATTAAACTTGAAAAAATCTTTCTTGGATCATGTACGAATTCTAGAATCGAGGATTTAACTGCTGCAGCAAATATTTTGAGAGGAAAAAAAATATCTTCAAACATAAAACAAGCTATTGTTGTACCTGGTTCAGGATTAGTAAAAAAAGAAGCTGAATCACTAGGTTTAGATAAAATATTTATTGATGCTGGTTTTGAATGGAGAAACGCTGGTTGTTCAATGTGTTTAGCAATGAATGATGATCGACTTAACCCCAAAGAAAGATGTGCATCAACATCAAACAGAAATTTTGAAGGCAGACAAGGTTACCTTGGTAGAAGCCATCTTGTTAGCCCCATAATGGTTGCTTCAGCAGCTATTGAAGGTAAATTTGTTGATGTAAGAAAGTATTTAAATTAAATAATGAAAAAATTTGAATCACACTCTGGAATTGTTGCCCCAATTGACATACCAAATGTTGATACTGATGCTATAATTCCTAAACAGTTTTTAAAATCAATTTACAGAACTGGTTTTGGTGACTATCTATTTGATGAATGGAGATATCTTGACCAAGGTGAACCTGGGATGGATTGTCAAAAAAGACCATTAAACCAAGATTTTGTTCTAAATCAAAAAAGATATAAAAATGCAACCATACTTCTTGCAAGGGAAAACTTTGGCTGTGGATCTAGTCGAGAACATGCTCCGTGGGCATTAGATCAATATGGTTTTAAAGTATTAATTTCATCTAGTTTTGCTGATATATTCTACAATAACTGTTTTAAAAATGGAATGCTTCCAATTATTCTTAACAAAAAATTGATTGATGATTTATTTAAAAATGTTTTTCAAAATATTGGCTTTAAATTAGAAGTAGATCTTCGAAGTCAAAAAATTTATACACCAGACAAAAATTCAATTGATTTTAAAATCGACAATTCATTGAAAACAAACTTGCTTTCCGGTTTAGATGAAATAGGACAGACTTTAAAAATGGTAGACCAAATTAAAAGTTTTGAAAAAAATAGAATGAAAAACAACCCTTGGTTGTTTAATAGACCTAAATTAAAAAAATGATTGAAATTTTTGATACAACATTAAGAGATGGAACACAAGCTGAAGGCGTAAACCTATCGGTTGAAGATAAACTTAAAATTTCACAGTATTTAGACGATTTTGGTGTTGATTTTATTGAAGGGGGTTGGCCGGGAAGCAACCCTAAAGATGAAGAATTTTTTTTTAAAGCAAAAAGTTTGCATTTTGAAAATTCAAAACTTTGTGCTTTTGGATCAACTTCATTAAATGTTTCTAATATTCAATCAGATATAAACCTTAATGCATTATTAGCTGCAGAAACACCTTCTGTTTGTATTTTTGGGAAAGCCTGGAGGTTTCATACCAAAGTTGCTCTAGGCTTATCTGATGAAGAAAATCGAGAATTAATTTATAAATCCGTTGAGTTTTTAAAAAATGAAGGTAGATATGTAATTTTTGATGCAGAACATTTTTTTGATGGTTATAAAGATGATCCAAATTTTTCTTTATCTATGATTAAATCTGCAAAAGATGCTGGTGCTGATATGCTGGTCTTATGTGACACAAATGGTGGATGTCTTTCTGATGAAATTGGTGAAATAACAAAAAATGTTAAAAAAATCACTCAATCCAAAATAGGAATTCATGCTCATAACGATTCTGGTTTAGGTGTTGCTAATTCACTTTCAGCTATCAAAAATGGTGCCGAACACGTCCAAGGTACTATAAATGGTGTTGGAGAAAGATGTGGTAATGCAGACCTTTCATCAATAATCCCTAATTTGATAATTAAAATGCAAAAACAAACTAATTCGAAAATAAATTTAACAAAATTAACATCATTGTCTTCAAAAATTAATGAAACAATGAATTTAGTTCCTAATTCAAGAGCTCCCTTTATTGGAAAATCTGCATTTGCTCACAAAGGAGGTATTCATGTTTCTGCAGTACTTAAAGATTCGTCAATGTATGAACATATTAATCCTAAATTAGTAGGATCTTCGCAAAGGGTTTTAGTTTCTGATTTATCTGGAAAAAGTAATATAAAATATAAACTTCAAGAATTGGGAATCAAAAATAATGATATTGATGCAAAGGATATGAACAAAAAAATTGTTTCGAAAATTAAAGAACTTGAACATTCTGGATTTCAATTTGATGGTGCTGAGGGTTCATTTGAACTACTAGTTAGAAAAGAATCAGGAGATTTTAAACCTTTTTTTAAAAGATTAGATTCTAAAGTAATTATCAGCTCATCTGATAACTTAAACTCGAAAAGCGAAGCAATTCTTAAAATTAATGTTAACGATAAAATAGAACATACTGCGTCTGAAGGTGTTGGACCTGTACATGCTTTAAATAAATCACTTAAAAAAGCACTAATTAATTTTTACCCAGAAATAAAAAATGTAAAACTGGTTGATTACAAAGTTAGAGTTCTTAATACAAATGAAGGAAGTATTTCAAAAGTTAGAGTTTTAGTCGAATCATCATATAAACACCTTTCCTGGACATGTGTAGGTTTATCTGATAATATTATTGAAGCAAGTTGGCAAGCTATATCTGATAGTTTGAATTATGTTTTATTTAAACTTTACTCTAGTTCTATCTAATTTTAATAAAATGCCTGTCAAACCCTATTGAACCAAAAACACCAATTCCCTTTTCAAGACCATGCGCCTTGGGAACACTTCCTGCACCTACAACTAAATTTGAAAATTCAGTGTCTTGATTATTTTCGTTAATAAAGTAATTATAGTAGTTTGAATCTAATGACATTAGATTAATCATCAAGAAGTCGTCATTGGGCCAATCATCATTTAATAAATATTTACAAGGTCCCAAATCATATTCAATATTAGATTCTTCATGTATAATAAATTCTTTTGTGAAGCTACAAGAATCTTCCTCATCAATCCCATAAAAAAAAGATAAACCCGTATAACTTAAAAAATTTGATATATTTAATATTTGATTATTTTCAATGGGCAACCATTCAAAAAATATTTTATCTAAAATATTAAAAGTATCAGGTAGGTTTTCAGTATAAATACTTGGATTAATTGGTATTATAGTTTTTCCTGAAGCTAATAATCCTGAAGGTGTTGAAACAGTTAGATTCCACTCTTCTAGGGGCTTAGGCTTAAAATCTAATCCATCATAAAAATATGAATCCGTAAATAATATACTATCAGATCCAATATATTTCTCTTTATAGTAATTAAACTTATAATTTCTATTTGAATTACTTAAAATTACTTCTGCATCCTTAACTATATAACTTGATTCATACTTTATTCTTGATTCTCCATTTTCATCGATATATCTGACTAAGGAATCACTTGCTTCGTCAACTTGTAATGATCTGTGAACCTTAACGAAACTCGTATTTAGTGAATCATTATCTGAAGAACTTGTAATAACTCCAAGTATATTTAGCTGTTGATTATGTTGTTCACTTAATTCCTCCCATGATATTGTTGGCGGAACAATATTACACGAACTTAATATTAATAACAAAAATATGTTTATTTTTTTCATTAAAATTCCAATCTCCAACCAAAAGTTATCATTAACGGAAACATTGGGATTGCAGCTCTTTCAAGTCCAATAGATTCATTAGTTAATTGATTTATTTTTGTTCTATATTGATATGTTAAAGGATTAACATGATTTGTTGCATTTATGACCTGAATGAATCTTTCATATGGTTTTCCAAAAATAACTTTTTCTTGTTTCAATCCTATATCTAATCTAAAGTAGGAATCTAATCTTCTTGAATTTTTATTACCTACAATATATTGTTGATTTCCCCACCAATTTGTATAATATGCTGAATTTGATGTCTGCCATTGTTCATAGGTTCCCAAAGGTGGAGTGTAGGGTTGTCCACTTGATGCTTGAACAGCAAAACTAACATAAGTTTTTTTTATAACAGGTACACTTATATCTCCAACAATGTTCAAAGTGTGCCTTCTATCGAATTTTGGGTTGAACCAACCATGTTTATCTATATATCTTTTTGTGTTAGCAAATGTATAACCAATCCAACCTTTAACTTTTCCAGATGTTTTTTTAAACAATAATTCTAATCCATGTGCAAAACCTTTTGTATCATAAAATTCATTAAATGGGCTAAAAGTAGTTTGATTATTGCTCTCATCATTTGAATTTGTTGTTATAATTGATCCTTGTTGAAGTGTAAGCAAATTTTCAAAATGTTTATAATAAGTCTCAACTCTAAACAACCAATTATCTAGTGATAAATATTCCGCTCCAAAAATTATATGATCTGAAAACATTGCTTTCTTATCTTCAGGTATACCCAACCAAAAATCAACAATTCTAAAAGTTTCATCTTCAGGGTTTGCTATTGTTAAAAATTGATGATATCTACCAAGTGCAATTTTCAATGATAAATTATTAGAAATTAAATATTTAAAACCAAACCTTGGATCAAAATATATATTATCATGTAAAGAATAATTAGTAAACCTAGATCCTATTTGAAATAATATTTTTGATGAGAAATTCCACTTATCTTGAATAAAAAAAGATGTTTCTTGTGTCATGTCTTTCATTTTAAGAGGGTTCCAAAAAAAAGATGTGTCTAAAGTTGAAAATTCAATATCCATACCCAAATTATATTTTACAGATTTAATTTGTAAACCTGATGAAAACTTGTGATTTGAAGAACTATGCCATGAGAATTCTGTTTCAAGTGTATTGTCATCAATTGTATCATAAAAATTAAATGAAAAGTAATCTTTATAATCACCAAACAAATATTGACCACTTGTCCAATTACCAAAACTATCAAAAATCGTATTAAATGTAAATCGGTAATAACTATTTGCTAAAACTGTTTTTGCTACAAGTTTAGGATTTATAAGCCATCGCCAAGTTAAGCTTTGGGTCCGGTTACCCCACGGCCATTCAATACTAAAATTGTCTTGACTTGATTCGTAATAATCTAATTCTATATCATAATATTCGTTTTTATCATTTGTAGACAATTTCAAAACATCATCTCCATAAAATCTACTATAAGTAAATCGATGATCCTGAGAAATATCAATATTGATCTTTATCTGATAATCATAAAAATAATAGGGAAATTTAAAACCACTATCTCTTCCTTCTTCTGATCTATTAATAAAAAAATTAACTATTTTATCAAAATAAGTTCTCCTTCCGGCAATCATCCATGATCCTTTTACAAATGAAAAAGGAATTGGTCCTTCTAATAAAACTTTTGACGAAAGTGCTGAAATATTGGCTACACCTTGAAAATTTTCAGTATTTCCCTCTTTATTAATTATATCAATAATAGACCCCATTCTTCCTCCATACTTAGATGGAAATCCCCCCGCATGAAAGTCAGCTTCTGTTATAGCATCTGTATTAAATGTAGAGAAAATACCCCCAAAATGATAAGGGTTGTATATTGTTACACCATCCATCATAACCAAATTTTGATCAGGTGTACTTCCTCTAACATATAACGCACTAGAAAAATCGTTTAATGTTTGTACACCGGGAAGCATTTGAACAGTTCTGAACAAATCAGATTCAACAAAAGCAGGTGCTGTTTCTAAAGTTCTTAAATCGAGTGATATTCTACTAGGTTCAACCAAATCCCTTATCTTTTGAATCTCTCCAAAAACATCAATTGATTCACCCTCTAAAATTATAGGTATTAATCTAAAATCTAATCTTTTGTTTTCTTTTTCAGATATAGAAACTCTAGTTGTAGTCATTTCATATCCTATAATAGATACAACTATTTCATATGTTCCTGATGATAAATTTGTTAAAACATAATATCCATCTGAAGATGAAACAGTTCCAACATTCGAATCTTTTATAAAAACATTTGAATACCCTAGTGGTTCTCCTGAATCATTATTACGTATAAAACCACTGATTGAAGATTGATTTTGTGCTTGTGTAATACATGATAGATACACTAAGAATAAAACTATTTGTTTAAAAAAAAATTTAATTTATGGCACCTAAAATTATTTTTGCTGCTTCAACATTCGGTTTCTTTTTACCAATAATTTTTTTTAATTCTTTTAAATGATCTAATGTTTCATTTTTATTATTATTTATAAACTTCAATATTTGTTCTGCAATGGATTCTGAATTTATTTCATTTTGTAAATATTCTTTAAAAATTTCTCTTTCTAGCAAAATATTTGTCATAGATACATATTTAACTTTAACTAAACTTTTTGCTATCAACCATGAAATTAAATTCATCTTGTAAATGACTATTGATGGAATTCCATAAAAACCCGCTTCTAAAGAAATCGTTCCTGAACTTAATATAGAGACATGAGAGTTTTTCAAAGCGTTAATAGGATTATCTTTTTCAATTTTAATAAAATCATTTCCAATTTTAGGTAAAGAAATATCTGATGCTAATCCTATTACTGCTACAACATTATTTTTTTTACATATTATTTTTGCAGCTTCTAACATTGTTTTTAAGTGTCGGTTTACTTCTATTTGTCTGCTTCCTGGCATTAAAGCTAAAATTTTTGCCGATGGGTCAATTTGATGTTTTTTATAAAACTCTAATCTGGAATTATTATCTACTATTTTTAATTGGCTAAATGGATGGCCAACATATTTCGCTTTGACTCCTCTTTGTTGATACCAATTTTTCTCAAATGGAAAAATACAAAGCATTTGGTCAACACAATCTTTAATTATTTTAACTCTATTTTCTTTCCAGGCCCAAACTTGAGGACTAATATAATATGAAATAGGAATATTTAATTTTTTTAGTTCTTTTGCTAGTCTAAGGTTAAAACCAGGATAATCAATTAAAATTGCCCTTATTGGTTTTTTTACTTTACAGTAATTAATAATATTTTTAAAAATTTCTTTAAAAAAAAAATAATGCTTTAAAACCTCCACAAAACCTACAATTGACATTTTGTTATTATCTTGAATTATTTCAACCCCTGTTTCCTTTAATTTTTTACCTCCTATTCCAAAAAAATGCAAATCATCATCCATTGATTTTAATGCTAATACTAATTTAGAGCCATGAATGTCTGCTGAAGTTTCACCAGCTATAATCAAAATATTTCTTTCTTTCATTAATTTATAAAATATATTGATTTTATAGCTAAAATTAAAAGAAACAACACTAACCCTTGTAATGTGGATTTTTCAATTTTTATAGTATCAATTAATTTGTTTTTATGGAAATTATTTACCCCTTCCCATTTTGAAAATCTTGGAATTAATTTGGGTACATTTTTTTTATATTCAAAATATTTATCTCCATATTCTTTCAATAAATATTCCTCTTCAAGTGATATAATTACATAATATTCTAAAGTAAAAAAAAGGAAAACAAATGATAGTGTTTGCAACAAAAATGGGGTGTTACATATCAAAACTGCTCCACACCATATAGCAATGTTTCCAATATAAATGGGATTTCTTACATGGGAATATGGACCATTAGTAGCTAAATCAGATGATTTTAGATGTACGCTTCTAGTTTTTCCACCAGCATAACGTACTGAATTAATTCTTAAGCTTTCACCTAAGAACATTATAAATAAACCTAAAAAAGAATAAAAATATGTTCCTGGGTTTGATACTAAAATCAAATAAACAACAATTGGAACCGGAATAAAACCTCTGTTTTTAAAAATAAATTTTCTTATGTCCATGTTTAAACTTCTTCAATTTTCGTTTGAATTGTAATAGCTAAATTTAAAGCTTCTCTTCCATCTTTTCCTGAAACAATTGGTTTTGAAATTTTTTTGTTTGATTGAATAAAGTTATCTAATTCCATTTTTAGTGCATCAAATTTATTTTGTTTTGGTTTTTCATAAACTATTTTTTTTTCTTTGCCATTCCTTATAAAGGGTGCTGTTATAGAATCATATTTTATTTCTTGTTCTAAATCTAATACTTTATAAATTTCTGTCAATCCTTTTAAAAAATCGACTGTTATGTATCTGTTTTTTTCAAAAACCTTTAATTTTCTCACATAATTTTGAGCAACTCTACTAGATGTTATATTTGCAACACATCCATTATTAAATTTGATTCTAGCATTTGCTATATCGATAGAATTAGTCATAATTGAAATACCTGTAGCATCAATTTGCTCAATATTAGAGTCAATAATCGACAAAAGAATATCTAAATCATGGATCATTAAATCTAAAACAACGGGCACATCTGTTCCTCTTGAATTAAATGGAGCTAATCTATGTATTTCAATATATTTTGGATTTAACTCAATTTTCTCTTTTTTTAATGTATAAATCGCTGGGTTTAATCTTTCTATATGACCAACCTGGATAAAACAATTATTATTATTTGATAGATTAATTAATTCATCAGCTTCTTTAAGTGTTTTTGATATAGGTTTCTCTATAAAAACATTTTTTTTGTGATTTAAACATTCTTTTGCAACTTCAAAATGTTCCGATGTTGGAACAGCGATTATAATAGCATCACTATGATCTAATAATTCATTTAAACTATCATGAGATTTTATACCTTCTTCGTAGGATATCTTTTTACTTTTTTCTTTATCAATATCATAAAATCCAGAACAATGAACCTCTTTATTATTAATTACATTGTCTAAATGAAGCTTTCCTAAATGTCCTACTCCTACAACACCTATTGACAATTCTGTTTTTTTCAAAGTTATTCCCCATTAATTAAAAAATATTAGATAAATCTTGCCTTTTTACATACTTATTACCAATTTTAGCACTGGTAACTACGTCCGAGGTAGATATTACCCAACAAAATTATGAAAAATTTAATAACTTTTTTTATATTATTTTTATCTTTAGGTGCTTACGTGTTTTTTTTATTCACATACAATTATCCTTTGTCGATAATTTCTATTGCTCTAGGATTCATAATTTGGCTAATCAGCATGGGAATTTATAAAAGAAAAATCTCTGGCCTTCATTTCATTTTAATCTTATTTGGGATGCTAGTAAGCTTAGCTTTTTTTATTGGTTATGGAATAGAGCAAGACATGTGGGGTGGCTATCATTTTGATTCCGAAGCTTCTTTTTTATCTTTTGGTCTAATGCTAATATTGATTTTACCGGGAGTTTATTTGTTTTATAAAAATAATAATGAGCCTCTTATAATAACACCCCCTGAAAGAAAAATCGAACTAACAAATCAGACTTCAATAGACCAAAGTAATAATGAAAGTCAATCTTTAAGTGAATTTGAAAACCCAATGATGGAGTACGATCCTGAATTAATTAATTCTTATTATCAATATTACTATGGGAATAATGATGAATAATTATTCCATATTCCATTTTAAACCAAAAGTCGCTGTATATTTCCAACCTTTCTCTGGATAAAAATTATTTGTGATTCTCATTTCTCCACCAATAGAAATTTTTTCCGATATAAAATACCAAATTTGAGGCTGACTCATAAAAACCAGGTCTTTTGAATTAGAATTTACTTTGTCAGTAGTCCAAATGTCCGCAAAACCTGTTAATTCACCTTTGCCGTTTAATAAAGGTAAATAATATACAAATGTTAACTGTCCATTTGGATTATTACCTTGTTGATATTTATATAATAATTCTGTTGACAAATTTAAATACCCTAAATTGAGGTTGTATGTTGAACCAACTAAAAATGCTTGACCTAAATTACCCCAATATGCAACTCCATCATTAAATTGCAGTGTAAGTGTATATTTATTTGTATCACCTAAATTAAAATATTTGGCAAATTCCATATAACTTAAGGATGCACTTCCATTAGTATCAGATAAATAATCAAAATCAACAAACCAAAATGTTGCTCCTTTTGAATTTGGTCTAAACATTTCTAAAGTTGATGTAAAATAGTTATCATCTTCGAGAAAATCATAATGCACTTGAAGATTTTGAGATTTAATAGTATTTAATAATATTGTAAAAGCAAAAACTAATGCAATTTTTTTCAACATAATTATAGGTTAATTTGCAATTCCAATTACACCAAAGCCAATTCTTGATCCTGCATTACCAGTTGGTTGACCACCATCATCTCTCTTTGCGTGAATGACAACTGCTCGTCCGATAACCGGATTGAATTCACCTGAAATAGAAAAAGTGTCATCTGTAAAAGTGGTGTCAACATTACCATTAATATCTGATATTAAGTTTCCAAAAGAACCAGCATGTCTTTTCTTTTCTGGAGGTAAAGCATGAGGATGGCCATCAGGATTATAATGCCCTCCTGCACTTTTTCCATCTTTTGAACGTATGTCACCAAATTCATGAACATGAAAACCATGATAAGAATTGGAATTTAAACCTGAAACTGAAACAGTAACAATTACATTAGATTTATCTTGTTCAAAATAAACAGTCCCTTTCACATTTGATTCATTGCCTGGTTGTAATACAGCAACTGCTTTTTGGTGAATATTTTGTTGCGATTGACATGAAAGTAAAAAAATCAAAATTGATAAATAATGTAACTTATTCATTGTTTTTTCCTTTAAAAGAATATTTTTAATATAACTTTGATATTAGTTACAAAAAAATAGTTAAATTTTGAAATGCAGATTGGAAACTTAAAACTTTCATCACCAATATTTTTAGCCCCAATGGCAGGAGTAACTGATTATGCTTGCAGAATATTAAGCAAAAAAATGGGGGCTGGGCTGGTTTATTCTGAATTTGTCTCTGCAGATGGCATCATTCGTGAAAACCAAAAAAGTTTTGATTTAATAAAATTTTACCCTGATGAAAGACCTATTGGAATACAAATATTTGGAAACTCACCTGATGTAATGTCTAAAGCTGCTAGAATGATCTATGATAGATTTAAACCTGATATAATCGATATTAATTATGGTTGTCCCGTTCCAAAAGTTACAAAACGTGGAGCAGGTTCAGCCGCATTAAAAGATTTGTGTATAATGGATGAAATCACATCTGCAGTTGTATCAGAAGTTGATGAAATACCTGTTACTGTTAAAATGCGTGCTGGTTGGAATGAACAGAAAATTGTAATTCCGGAAGCAGGTGAAAGATTAGAAAAATTAGGTGTAAAGGCAATCACTCTTCATCCTCGAACAACTGTTCAATCATATTCTGGTGAAGCTAACTGGAGTTTAATAACGGAACTTAAAAAATCCGTTAATATTCCTGTAATAGGAAACGGAGATGTAGATCATCCAAAAAAAGTCCTTGAAATGTTTGACCAGACTAATTGTGATGGAATAATGATTGGAAGGGGTGCATTGGGAAACCCTTGGTTTTTCAAAGAGGCAAATGCTGTTTTAAACAATCAAAAATTGCCTAATCCTTGCTCTATTAAAGATAGAATAAAAATGTGTGATGAGCATTTTCATTTAATTCTTTCTGATAGAGGTGAAAAATGGGGGATGAATCTAATGCGAAAACATTTCGGCTGGTACATAAAGGGGTTTCCTGAAGCGCGTCAATTTAGGGAAAAGTTAGTAAGAGCAGAATCCATTAAAGAAATGAGAAATGAATTAGATAGATTAATTAAACTATCAGAAAAAATATCTAATTGATGTATTTTTGAATTGTTTCTTCTTTAACTGGTTTAGATAATTCCATATAAAATGCTAAAAACCACATAACAAAAATACCATACCCCAAAAAAAATAACTGCCATATCCAAATTGAAGGAAGTCCAAAAGGTCTCCAAGTAATAGTCTGATTTGGGTTTGAAAAAAATGAATTTCCAATCGTCGCAAAAGGTCCAAAACCGACTAAAAACCAAATCATTGTTAATATCCATGCT
>MDTG01043560.1_pt1 | contig 14187 bp, 12 predicted proteins | sample 811421 | NCBI WGS metagenome assembly MDTG01 (sample SAMN05326645, study PRJNA326480) | marine metagenome | isolation source: seawater | place: Pacific Ocean: South East | collected 2011 | reverse complement strand
CTGCAAGCGCATCTGGGAAAAATACGCCCCCAAGTTCCTCGTCATCACCTTAGGGTCTGAGGGGATGCTCTTGAGTGAGCAGGGCAGCAAGCCTGAGCTGATTCCCACCTATGCTCGAGAAGTTTACGATGTAAGCGGCGCTGGAGACACTGTCATCGCAGCCCTCACCTTGGCTTTGGCTAGCGGCGTAACGATGAAGGAGGCAGCTCACTTTGCCAATACAGCAGCTGGTGTAGTCGTCGGCAAGGTCGGTACCGCCACAGCCACCCCCGAAGAGGTGCTGGGCTACCATCCTTAAAATATTTAGTAGTATTTATAGGTGACAAGGATTTATTCATCCACCAGCACCTAATCCTGGTAAGTCAGGAGTGCTTGCACCCGCATTTCCTGGTTCTTGCCTGAATATTTGATTTACCCAGGGTATTGCGGGTATTACGCGTACTTGGTCAAATGCTCTCCTAGGCGGATTAACAATTCGGTTGTAATCTCGATGCGCATTGATGACTTGTAGATAGGTCGTGTAGGTGATGATGGCGATGGCTACGCTAACTGTTGGAGCTATATATTTAGCGGCCCTCCCTCTTGTTCTTCTTTCTCTAATTTCTTCAAGGATTCTTTCAGCGGCCTCCTCACCTAGTAGCGCATAAGTGTTTATGTAACCGAATCTTTCAGCTAAATCCCAAAATAGATCGAACGGTATGTCTAGATATTCCAAATAGCTTGTATCATCGTTTGTATCTGTTGGACCTAATATCATTTCTTCTTCACTGCTGTCTTTACCCAATGTAGCTTGATCCTCGGAAAAGTACGTGCAGCTATCCTTAGCTTCATCGTTTATGGATGGGTTTAAGTCCTCGCTCCAGTCGGCAAAAGCGGCCGTGGTGCCGAGTAACAGTATCATTAAATATTGGAATGCTTTCTTTTTCATCTTTATATAATTTAAATACGAATCACACAGATTTGCACCTAGATGCAAAAGTTTATGCTTAATAGGACAGTCATTGCTCCAATAAGTTCCCATTTTTTTTGATCAAAATATCTTATTAATAATGAGTAGCTTATCTATTGGAATAGACTCATACAAAGAAGCTCTCCTTGCTTAAGGAGAGCTTCTTGTAAGAGAGAAGCGTTTGTTTGCTACATGCTCTCGAGTGTTTCGATCCCGAGTAGGTGTAGTCCAACTTCTAAAATACAAAGCGTTCGTGCGCAGAGGGTTAAGCGCCGCTTACGCGTCTCCATAGCTTCGACAATGACTTTGTCTGCATTGTAAAACGTAGAAAAGGCCCCCGCCAGTTCAAAGAGATAGGTGCACAAATAGTGGGGCCTTAGTTCTCCCAGTGCCTGTTCAAGTGCCACAGGAAAGGCGATTAACTTGCGTGTGAGGCTAGCGCCCGCTTCACCCAGAGATCCCATGGTTTCCGGGTCAACGTTTGTATAGTCCCTTGGAGATTCCCCAATCTTTCTAAAAATACTATAAATCCGCGCAACTGCGTAGAGTAGGTAGGGGGCTGTATTGCCGTCAAAGGCGAGCATTTTGTCCCAGGAAAAGACATAGTCTGAGGTTCGGTTTTGCGCAAGGTCTGCATAGCGAAGCGCTCCAATGCCCACGACTCGGGCGATCTTTTGTTTTTCTTCTTCGCTAAGATTAGGATTTTTTTCTGAGACCAAAGTATAGGCCCGGTCTATGGCTTCTTGCACGAGGGCTTTCAGTTTGATCGGCTCTCCAGAGCGTGTTTTAATGGCCTTGCCATCTTCGCCGAGAATCGTCCCAAACCAAATATGCCGCATGATGGGCAGCTTGTAGCCGCGCTTTTTAAACCATTTTTCAACGGTGAGAAAAAGCTGCGCAAAGTGATCTTGCTGGCGCCCATCTGTGACATAGAGGATTTCATCGGCATTAAAATCCTCGATATGGGTGAGTGCGGTTGCAAGGTCTGTCGTTGCATAATTGCTCGCCCCGTCAGCTTTGCGCATCAGGAAGGGTGTTTCCTTAAAGCGCGGATGTTCAGGGTGAAAGACAACTAGAGCCCCTTGGCTCACTTCGGCAATGCCATCCTCTTCAAGTTCTCGGCAAACGCGATCTACTTTATCTTTGTAGTAAGACTCACCGCGGGTTTCATCAAACTCGACCCCAAATAGCTTATAGATTTCATCAAAGGCGCGCCACGAAACTTGGCTGATCTTTTTCCAGATGGCAACGCATTCGGGGTCTCCTTGTTGAAGTTTGACAAGTTCTTGCCGCGCGCGTTCTTGAGCCGCTGGGTCTTCTTTGAATTTAGCGCTCCCTTGTTTATAGAGTTTTTCAAGGTCTTCAATGGCATCTTCATGCTCTGCATCGAGGTCATAGCCTGTCTCTTTAATCTCCATGAGGAGAATGCCAAACTGAGTTCCCCAGTCTCCGATGTGGTTGTCGCGAATCATCTTTGCGCCATGAAAGCGAAGGATCCGCTGGATAGCTTCGCCAATCACCATTGAGCGCAAGTGCCCTACGTGCATTTGCTTGGCCGTGTTTGGACTCGAGTAGTCGATAGGGATTACCTTGCCTTGGTAGGGATGCTCTTGTGGTTTGAAGCTAGACTCACTGCTATAGCAGGCTAGCCATTCCATTAAAAAGCGATTGCTTAGTTTAAAGTTAATGAAGCCCGGCCCTGCGATGGACATGGAAAAGTATTCTTCAGGAAGTTCGCCTGATGCTTGAAGGGCATCGATTAATGTTTGAGCGAGTTCGCGCGGATTTTGTTTTTGCTTTTTTGCAAAGGCGAGAACGCCATTGGCTTGGTAGTCACCGAAGCGAGGATCTGCAAGGCGCACCTCAGGGTGGAAGCTTTCATCAAAGCCTTCAAGTGAAGCGGCAACTTTTTGTATCACCGAATCCAAAAACAAAACCAAATTGAGTGGTATATCCATAGTAACTTAAATTAAAGCGTGGTGCCCAGGGGGGGACTCGAACCCCCATACCTCGCGGCACATGAACCTGAATCATGCGTGTCTACCAATTCCACCACCTGGGCCTGCCTTTATGCGAAGCATTTGAAAAGTGCCGATTGGGAAAATATTTGTCAACGGTCATCTTAGGCTAGGTAGGTCGCAAGCTCGGGGATCGGCTTGGTGCGAGCACCATTGCTTTGGCGAGCAAAGTAGATGTCTTCCTCGGGCGTTTCGTCCTCATCATCTATGATATCAAAGGCAAGGGAGATGCGGCGAGCTTCAGGTTCAAGTATGGCAGGGGGGTTTGCGAGCCTTCCATTCTTCACGTTTTCAAAGAGGCATGGGTAGCACTCATCTTGAAAGGGCTTTTTGAAGTCGTGGATCCAGCTGCCTGGGAGACCGTCGCGATAGTTGAGGAGGGTACAGTCTGAGAAGTGAATGCAGGCAGCATACCAAGCTTCAAGGGCTTCGTGCTCAAAGGCATAGCCACAGTTAACAACAGTGAGGATGCGGGTTACTTCGAGGCCTTGGGCATCGAGCCAGTCTTTTAAGGCTTCGAGCTGATCGACGGGATTGAGCATCCCTTCGGTAACAAAGAAGACAGCGTCTACCTCTTCGGGGATGGAGTTTGCAAGAATGTCTCCATCATCGAGTTGCCAGGGGAGAACTTCTGTGTGCTCGCGCCTGGCGATGCGATTGTCAAAAGGGCAGCTGGGCTCTTCGGGGGAGATGTAAACCGATACTTTCTTGTCTGGCATGAGGCCTCCATCAATGAGGTCGTAGACGATTTCGCGCCGGCCTGAGTTGGGAGCTCCTAGAATGATGTAGATAGCGGGATTCATGAGGTAGGTAGTAAGTTGAAAGTTTTACACTGGGCGTGATGCCGCATGAGGTGGTCGATAAGGACGAGGGCTGTCATGGATTCAACGATGGGTACGGCGCGGGGGAGAACGCAAGGGTCATGACGGCCTTTGCCTTGGAGTTCGGTGGGTTCTCCGGATTGAGTAACCGTGGGTTGTTTTTGGAGGATGGTTGCCGTAGGCTTGAATGCTGTTCTGAAGAAAAGTTCTTCGCCGTTGCTGATCCCGCCTTGTACGCCGCCTGAGCGGTTGGTCTTTGTGCCGATGGTGCCTCCGCGGTTTTCAAAAAGGTCGTTGTGTTCGGAGCCGAAAAGCTCTGTGCCGGCAAAGCCGCTGCCAACTTCAAAGCCTTTTGTGGCAGGGAGCGAGAGCATGGCTTTGGCAAGGTCTGCCTCAAGGCGGTCAAACACTGGGCTGCCGAGCCCAGTTGGAAGCCCTTGGGTGCGGCAGCGGATGATGCCTCCAACAGAGTCCCCTTGTTTGCGGGCTGCTTCGATGGTTGCGATCATCGCTTCGGCGGTTTTGGCATCTGGGCAGCGGACAGGTGTGCTATCGATAAGATTGCGGCTTGGGAAGTCGACCATTTCGGGCATAGACACGGTGTGGACTTTTTCGACGTAGGCACGAATCTCAATGCCTTGGGTGCGAAGGAGTTTTTGGGCGATGGCACCAGCGGCAACGCGGGCTGCCGTTTCGCGGGCTGAAGAGCGACCACCGCCATCGGGATTGCGGATGCCGTATTTTTGTTGGTAGGTAAAATCTGCATGGGAGGGGCGAAACGTGTCCCGCATTGTGTCGTAAGCGGAGGGACGGGCGTCCTTATTGGGGATGGACAAGGCAATGGGGGTGCCGAGGGTTTTGCCTTGGTAGACTCCGGAAAGGATGGTGACCGTGTCGCTCTCTTTGCGCTGGGTGGTGATTTTGCTTTGGCCGGGGCGGCGGCGATCCAACTCTACCTGGATCTCCTCTTCGGAGATCTCGAGGCCTGGGGGGCACCCGTCAATAACGCCACCGATGCTGCCTCCGTGGCTTTCGCCCCAGGTTGTAATACGGAAAAGTTGCCCAAATACATTACCCATGGAGGCTTAAGTATGTGAGCGCTTGACCGTTATGCAAGCACGCTGTTTGCGCTAAATAACTTATGTTGTGGGATGGTCGACCATCGTCTTCACCTTCCTTAAAATTGCTTGGAGTTCCTTGGGTGAGCGGCTTTCGAGGAGTTGTTCGATATGGGAGAGGAAGTCCTCCGGCTGGTAGGAAGCTGTCTCCAAAATGTATAAAATGACGGCACTGCGCGGGACTTGATAGTGACGGCGGCGTTTGCCGATTTGAAAGGTATGGTTCAGGATCACCCCTTGCTCAAGGGCATTGCGGATGTATTGGTCACTGCGACCCAAGATTTTGGCCAGTTCTTGGGGGGTGAACCAGTCCTGCCCGGGTGGGAGAATGTGATCGAAGTGATGTTTGGCTGACTCTGGAATCTCTACCATGATGCTGCCTCCTGAGGTGGACTGTTTGTTGACGTGGGCGTGTTGAGCTCATATTGAGTATCCCCTTCTTCATAAGCATCTTCGGTGTTGCTCGTTAGATGGTCGACCACGTTGTCGAGGTTCCCCTCGAGGGTATTGACGCGCTCAAGGAGGGTGTTTAGGAGGCTTGTAACTTCCTCGGGCAAGGATGAATGGGCTTGCTTCCTTTTGCGGGGTGTTGGGGGAAGAAGAAAGTCGGGAAGATGGTCCTCGATAACGAGGGTACCGTCATGGTCGACCATGTGTAGTACAGGCTCGAAGTAGAGCTCGGGACTGTCTTCCTTGTGGTGTATCTCAATGGCTTCACGTTGTTTACCGTTTTTTCGAGAGCTCAAGGTGCTGCGGCCCGAGAGGAGGATTTGCTTGGGGGAGTCCACCTCGTCGATGAGACCGATCTCGCTCGACATGAAGATGCTCAGGGCGTAGCGAAGCCGTGCCTCCCCGATGTTCATCCGTTTGGCGAGGCGCGCTGGTGAGATGGGACCTGTGGTATCTGCAAAAAGCCCCCGTTGGGCGCATTTGGATGCCTGGACAAGGAGTAGGTGCCAGATGCCGATGAGTTCCACGCCGTCTTGGCGCGCTAGGATGTGCTCGTAGGCGCCTTGGGTGTGCTCATGCGGGATGAGGGCATAGTTTAGGTTCTTGGCTCGTTTGGATTGGGAGTTCTCGTAGAAGCGCTCCCAGTGTTTGATGGCGTATGCTTTCATTGTAATATATAATAGGTTAATTGTTTTATATCTGTTTTATACGTTATATAATTAGTTTTTGTAATTATTTATCCATGAATTGTAATGTTATATTAGTTTTCAAGAGGAAAATAGCGAATAGGTATTTATAGCTCTAGATATAGGTATAATTATTTATTTATATAATCAGCAATATCCTTATAATAGTCCTGAGTGGGGTATGCATTGCTGGAAAAGGACTTGGAGTTTGGGCATGGCGTATGCTTCGGAATAGGAGTAAAAAATCTTTCCTAGGCCCCCTTGAAAACAGGTTGAAAGGGGAGTAGCCTAAGCCTAGGTGGGGATTGAATAATGAGGCACGTGAGGAGCTTAAAAAACGTGAAAGCTTAACTTATGTGATAATTATTCAAATTGGAGGGGAAAGTGATGAATGAGAGTGATAGTAGATCCAGTATCCAAGATGCCGTTCATGGTACCATGAACTTTGATTATTTGACGGAGGATATTAAAGACGAAAAATTAAAAACTTGTATTCAATCTATAATACAAGCGCCTACATTTCAGCGGCTAAGACATATTTCTCAATTGGGTATGGCTAATTTGATATACCCTACTGCAAATCATGATAGGTTTAGTCACTCATTAGGGGCAGCCTATATTGCTTCTCAGGTGTTAAAGCGTTTGGAAATTTGGTACGGAAAAGATCGGGAAAAGAAAGACTTAATTGATAGCGATGTCAAAAAGTATGCATTTTTTGGGACACTTTTACATGACATTGGTCATGGTCCATTTTCTCATGCCTTTGAAGGTTTATTATCTTCTGGTAATGCAAAAATTATAAAGCATGAACATTGGACAGAAATGTTTCTGAAAGAAGAAAAAGAATTTTCGAATACGCTGGAGTTGGAGCTCGGTCTTGATGTTGATGTCTTAATAGATCTTATTACAGGTAGGTGGCGTAACAGGAAGAAAGACAAAAAAAATCGAAAAGACTATGGCATCGCAGCAGATATCATTTCTTCACAAATGGATGTTGATCGCTGTGACTATTTGTTACGTGACTCTTATTTTACGGGTGTTCCTTATAATAAAATAGATTTAGGATGGCTTATTAACCACCTTTGTATTTTTTCTGCTAAGGAGCTGAAGGAAGGAGCTGCACGGCTAGGTATTCAGCAAAAAGGGGTAACGGCTGCAGCACACTTACTATTAAGTAGGTACAGGTTACATCGTGTCATTTATTTACATAAAAAAGTCCAACTCTTAGAGACATTACTTATAATGTTTTTTCGTCAATTGGCTCAGCTTTTAAAAGAAGATAAAATATGTTTAAGTGAGTATTCAGTAGGTATTTTTTTAAAAAAATATTTAGTTAACGCTTATGATTTTAGTAATATGAGTGAAGCTCTTCAAAAAGAGGCTAGAAAGGATTTCATTACAGAAAACTATAAATACTACAAAAATCTTACGGATTATGATGTCTGGATGTTAGTTCGAGATTTTGCCGTATGTTCATGTAAAAGCAAAGGGCCAATCGTTGATTTGAATGCCATAGCAAGAGCTATTTATAATAGAGATTTACATAGAGCCTATCCTATTAAAAATAAAAAATATTCTAAAGTTAGTAAGAAAATTCAAAAAAAAGGATATGATTGGCGGGTTATTCCTCTAGAGCTGAAGGTTAAGGCTTACGACATTTCGAAAGATCCAATTTGGGTGCAAACTGTTGCTTCTTCTGGCAAAAGAAAGCATGCAGATTTAGTTAAAAAAAGCTCTCTTTTAAGTGGGATTAGTAAGAAAAGAAAAACAAAAACTGCCTGGTTAATGGTTTATGATAATAAAGATAAAAGTGTTATTAATAAATTGAAAAAAGATTTAGGTAACTTAGCTCCAACTTTCTAGAATTGCATTATTTCGATTAAAAGGTGACAATTAGTGGTGCCCTCGATAGGGCTGTATTATGGAGCTTAATTAAAATAATCAATGCTGGTCGTGGGCTTTTGGCTTGCGGGTCTTTTCTTCGGTGTTCGGTCGCAAATAGCTGAGTTACCGTTTATATTTATTCAGTTCATTATTTAGTTTCTTTGTATTATGACCTCGGGTTGTATGATTGATGTGCAGGGCGTGAGCGTGCCTGTTGGTGTCGAGGCACTTCTTTTTGAAGGGCTCTCTTTTGCCTTGGGTGCTCAGAAAGTGGGTCTTGTCGGACGCAATGGCGTGGGGAAGACGCTCCTTGCGGACGTGTTGGCCGGGGTGCGTGAGCCGCGGGCTGGGCGTGTGTTGAGGCACGGACGTGTTGGCTATGTCCCTCAGGGGAGCACGCCTCTGGATCTCGGGACCTTGATTGATGGCCTGGGTGTTGGGCCTCAGATTAGAGCGCTTCTCCGCGTGTATGGAGGTGACGAGCGGGCTGGCGATGTCGAGCTCATTGCTGATGATTGGGGGCTTGAGGCGCGCGTGCGATCTCTATTGGAAGAGCTTGGCCTGAGCTACCTTGAATTGGAACAGCCGATGGCTTCGCTCAGTGGTGGCGAGACGGCGCGGATTGCCCTTGGGCGGGAGTTTTTAAAGGAGCCTGACTTTCTCATTCTCGATGAGCCGACTAATCACCTCGATGCTGCGGGGCGTGCGGCTGTCCATGCCTTGGTGAAGCGGCGCAAAATAGGGATGCTTATCATTAGCCACGATCGTGCCTTGATGGATTTGATGGAGCGGATACTTGAACTCTCGCCGCAGGGACTGAATGTTTATGGCGGTAACTATGCTGCGTATGCCGAGCAGAAAGCAGCCGAGCGTGCTGCCGCCGAGGCCAGTTATGAGCGCGCAAGACTCGATGAGCGTGCGGCGCGCAGGCAAGTGCAGGAGCAGCGAGAAGCTCTTGAGCAGAAGCGTGCACAGGGAAAGCACAAAAAGCATAAGACGGGGATGACTAAGATGGAGCGCGATGCCCTGAAGGCACGCAGTGAGAAGACCCAGGGGCGCGTGCAGCAGCAAGGAAAGCGTGCACTCGATGATGCTGCTGAGGCCAAAAAGGCTGCGTGGGCGGCTCTTGAAAGTGTGAGCGTGGCACGTATGGAGCTGCCATCGTGTGGCCTCCCTGCAGGGAAGCAGGTGCTGCGCTTTGAGGATGTGAGCTTTGCTTATCCTGATGGGCGCGCTGTGATTGAAGGGCTGTCTTTTTCGCTTGTTGGCCCCCAGCGTCTTGCGCTTGGTGGAAATAATGGTTCGGGCAAGACAACGGTGCTGCGTTTGGCCATGGGTGTGCTTGAACCTACAAGAGGCTTCGTCCGTCGAGGGGCTCAGCGTGTTGCTTATCTCGACCAATGCGTCGCTTGGCTAAGGCAAGAGAAGACGGTGCTCGAGCAATTGCAGGCTTGCCATCCAAATCTCAATGCGGAGGCCTGTTATCATGGGCTGGCTCGGTTTTTGTTTCATCGGGATGGTGCGCACCGGCAGGTGGGTGCTTTGAGTGGAGGTGAGCGCGTGCGCCTAGGGCTTGCCTGCTTGCTCCTCGCTGAGACCGTCCCACAGCTACTCTTGCTCGATGAGCCCACCAATCACCTCGACATTGCTAGTGTCGAGAGCATAGAGCAGGCACTGGTTGATTACGATGGGGCCTTGCTCATCGTCTCGCATGATGAGACGTTTTTGAAGCGGGTTGGAGTTGAGTCGACCTTGTCCTTGAGACGTGGCTAAGAATGTGTTTGCTGTAATGAGGTGCATTGTGTAGAACCAAGGCGCCTTAAATGATGAAACCCCAGCGACGACTTGGATTGCTCTTTGCATGGAGCCCCTATGAAGCTTCGAAAATAACCGGTGCACGCGTGGCCAACTATAGCGTGCTCGAGGCGATTTTGAAGTATGCTAACTATGCCCATGCCGATGTATTTATTGGGCACGATCCTGTGGCTTTTCAGGAGAGCCCAGAAGGAGCTTTCCTCAAAGCATGGGCAGAGGATGATCGCGTTCAGGTCTATGGTTATGAGCATTTGGCACCGTGCATTGAGCACTTCGAGTACACGGCGTTTGTCCTAGGGAAGCCGACGATTGCCGAGCTTGCTGAGCTTCGTGATGCTGCAGCAAAGGCGTGTTTTCCCATTATCGGAGTGGCGCACAGTATTGCGGATGATTGCTTCCGCTATCCACTCTCTTCGTTTTTTACCTACCCATTACTTCCCTGTGACAGTATTATGTGCAGTACTGGGACGGTCGAAGCGGTGATTCAAGCTGCTTATGATGCTGCTGAAAAACGGCTCGAGGAACTGGATGCAGGGCCTCGTGTGTATCGACCACGGCTCGATAAAGTGCGCCTTGGCGTTCATGATATGGGTGTGCCTACAGAGCAGGTGCGTCGTGAGGGTCGTGAGGCTTTGGGTGTAGCTCAAGAGGATGTTGTGTTTCTCTTTGTCGGGCGACTGGATATCATCAGTAAGATGGATCCTGCGGCTCTCTTTATTGCATTTCGGGATATTTTACAAGAGATGGGTGGCTCGGGTGCAAGGCTTGTGCTCGCTGGAACGACAACCCATGAGGCGATGTGGCAAGGCTACGTACAGCAACATACCGATGCGCTGAATATTAGTGCGCACGTTACCGTGAAGTTTAATTTCGAGCCGAGCGATAAGGCCATGCTGTATGGTGCTGCGGATGTTTTTGTCTCGCTTGCCGATAGCGTTCAAGAGAGTTTTGGCGTTGCTCCTGTTGAGGCGATGTTTGCAGGGTTGCCCCTTGTCCTCTCTGATTGGGACGGCTACAAGGAGCTTGTCGTGCATCAAGAGAGTGGCTACCTTGTGCCGACTTATTGGGCAGACTGTCATTTTACAGAGCCCCATGCGCACCACAGCCGCATGCCTGAGGTGATGTTTCAGACGGCGCAGTCCCTTGCGGTAGATGTTGGGTATTTGCGCGATGTCATGCTAAAGCTTGTTCAAGATGCTGGGCTTCGAAAAAAGATAGGAGCTGCTGCACGCACGCGAGCACTCGAAGCCTTTAATTGGGAATCTATCATAATGCAGTATGAAGCTTTGTGGGATGAGTTATCAGTGCTTGCAGATGAAATACCGTGGGAGCAAAAGCCATATGACCAGCTGCGGCTACGGTTTTTTGAACTCTATAAGCATTATCCAAGCAGAGTTTTGGCTAAAACGAGTACCGTAAAGACGACGGCTCGCGGGCAACGGTTGCGCTCAGGAGCAGGGGATGATGTTGTTATTCACCCGAAGGTCCGCACTTGGGTGACGGATGACTTAGCCTTTCAAGTGCTCTCCATGGCTTTGGCTGGAGTGCGTGTTGGAGACCTTGTCGAGAAAGTGAAAGCCTCAGAACAAGAGCTATTTTTTGCCGTTCTGTGGATGATTAAAAACGATTTGCTGGAAGTGTTAACACCGTAATGCTATGTCGCGATTAGGTTTTTGTGTGCTCTCGGGTCTTAAGTTTGTCGATCGAATCACTGGGCTCTTGGTGAATAACGAGGCTTTTGTGAAGGCGATTCTCAAGTACGGTTCTTTTGAGGAATACCATATCTTTTTGCCCGAAGCTAATTATTTACTCTTTGAGAAAGAGTTTGGAGAATACTTGGAGGTACTCGACCCAAAACCGAATATTACCTTAGTTAATCTTTTTGAGCTGCCCTATTATTTTCAAAACTATACTTACGATGCCTTTCATTGCGGAGATCCGCATATTGAAGTTTTTACTGAGCTCAGGGACATCTTGGCTAAAGAGCCTTTTCCTGTGACGGGTATTACCCATTCGCTGGATCGTAAGACGACGATGAGTGGGCTTAATCCCTTTAATCTCCAAGATGTACAGCCTTATGATGGGCTGATTTGTAGTTCCAAGGCTGCTCTCGAGGCGGTTTCAAATATCTTTGACGAGCGCGATGCTTTACATGCTGAGCGTTTGCATTTAAAAGAACCGATTAAGCGGCCTGTGCTTGAGCACATACCTTTAGGTGTGGATGATCCGCTTGAGGAATGGATAAAGAAAACAGCTACGATAGAAGATGCTGATTTTGCTTCACCTGTTGATGGGGTCGTGGTGCTCTCTCTTGGCCGCGTGTGTGCTTATTCTAAGATGGACTACGTTCCGCTAGTTGAGGTGTTTAAGGAGGTTGTCGGGACGCCTGGTTGCGAAAACGCAAAACTGATTATTGCTGGGGCGGCGAGGATGGAGGATGTCTATATAAAAATACTCAGCCAGCGCGTGCATGACTTGGGGCTCGATCAGCGCGTCTTTTTCAATCTTAATTTTCCAGAAACAGCAAAGGGAGCGGTGTATTCGGCAGCGGATATTTTTGTGTCTTTGCCTGATCATGTGCAGGAGAGCTTTGGGATTGCGCCGGTTGAGGCGATGCGTGCCGGTGTGCCTCCAGTGCTTGCTGATTGGAGTGGCTATGGAGAGCTTTTTGAAGAAGGAGTTAGTGGTTATGGCGTTCCAACCTATTGGGGTGATTGTGACGCGATGACTGAATATACAACAACGGTGATGCTTCGCAAGGCGCTGCTTTACCTCGCGCAGTCTGTTGCGTTTGATCGTGCGGTGCTGCGAGATCGCTTGGTTGAGTTAATCAAGAATGAGCCGCTTCGCAAAAAGATGGGTGAGGCTGCCAAGGCGCGTGCGGAGTCACGGTACGCCTGGCCTGTTGTAGTTAAGCACTACGAGTCGTTTTGGAAGCAGTTGAAATGTAATGCTTTGCGTGATGGTCTGTCTGCGGGTGTGCGCAGGACTTGCGTATTACCCTATTATGATGTATTTTATCATTATACAAAAACGCACTTAAAAGCCACGACACGAGTGTCCATTACCGCACGAGGAAAGCGTGTTCGCAAGGAGGAGGAGACTATTTACGTATATCCTACCGTTACAGAATGGATTGATGGAAAAGTTGTATTTGATATTTTGGAACTCATCGATGAAAGCTGCTCTGTGGAGCACTTATTCGAAGGAGTGGATGTTGCCAATAAAGTGGTTCTCTATCACGTGCTTTGGCTTATCAAGCATGGTTATTTGGAGGTAGAAACGGTATGAGTCGTATAGGAGGTCCAAGCCCATCGAATCAATCAGTTGCCAATGCGGCCGCTGCTGCAGGGGATATGCGCGATTTGCTCCGTAAAGTGGATACGGACGATCAAGACCGCCGGGACATGAACCAAGACAGGACGGAAACGCACGATTTGGGCAAACAGTCTAAGACAAGTTTAAAAAAAATGGATTCTGATAAAGAAATGGAAGATACTACTAATAAGTCAGTTGAGGATCTTAGTGTCGATGAAGATATTTCTGAAGAGGACGCCAAACGGAACTCAAACATGAGTTTCCTTGTCCAACAGAAGAAGAAGTATCGCGTTTAAAATTTTAAGAGGCCATAACCGTAGTAGAGCGGTTTTGTAAAAAACATGTAAATAGTGGCGGTTCTTCTAGGAATCGAGGAAGCTTGTTTGACAGAAGTAATGTTCTAAAATATTCTGTATCTCAATGGAAAAGAAGGACAAACAACGCGTCGAAGCTGTCATCAAAGAGGCAGAATCGGCTGCTGAAGAGATGAGTGCATTGCTGCATAATGTTGAGTCTTCAACCGTCGAGGCAACGCGTATCTTGAATCAGCTCAAGGTGTCTGCGGGTGATAAGGTCAAGGAGTATATCGACGGCAGGCGCTCTTTGAATGAGGATGAGAAATCCAAGCAGGGTAAAATTAATAAAGCCCTTGAGAAAACATTTGGCGGTACCGAGGAGGCAGAAAAGTCGATTGAGTCTTCCGAAAAAGTGATTAAAAAAATGCATTTAAACGAATTTTCAGGAGAAAGGCGGCGCAAGATAGTCATCTAATGGAGGCTTTCAGGCCTGTGTTTTGCAAAAATCTCTTTTGTATGATAATTTAAGGCTCAGGCTTAGTGAAAGCCTTTTCCTCATCAAAAGTAATCGATAAGTATTTGATATTATGGCAGTACCAGATCCATCAAGTTCGCAGCCATCATCGGATGTTTCTCAGAAACAGGCCCAGTCCGTCTCGGCTGCAGATTCGCAGTCGACAAGTTCCATGTCTAATGAAGAGCTTTTCATCGCTTGTGTAAGCGATTCGATGAATGTTCAAAACGAGATTATGACAGGTCTTGGGAAGGTCGGAGGAATGCTGAGCAAGGCAGTAAGCTCTGTTAATTCAATGATTGAGGAGTTAAGCTCTCT
>MDTG01152304.1_pt1 | contig 14188 bp, 15 predicted proteins | sample 811421 | NCBI WGS metagenome assembly MDTG01 (sample SAMN05326645, study PRJNA326480) | marine metagenome | isolation source: seawater | place: Pacific Ocean: South East | collected 2011 | reverse complement strand
GTCAACTAATTTCTATTTGAATTAATTGGGGAATGAATACAACGGGCCCCCTCATGCACGTATACGCCTTCATGGGTACCGTTGTATGTGCATACACATACATGGGGTCCCCATGTGTTCAAACCGGTTAAGTTAATTATCCAAGAACTGTTAACGAAGATGTGGATTCCCTTCAAGCGTGGACAAATGCCCTGAGTGGGGCAATGAGTCAATCCTACAAGCCAATTGTCGCATTAACTATTTTTGACCTTGCAAATAAAGAGATATCAAGTAGAGAATTTGTTGACCGTGTTTCTGAATTTTTTTGGCAATTAGAGCGTAGATTCAATTTGAAGCATGGGCCAGTAAACAATGAAGTGCACAATCAAATTGTAGATTGTATGGCCAATGTGGATAACCCAAATAGTTGGAAATCCGTTCGTCGAAGGCTAGATTTCAAAGACACCGATAAAAGTCGGTCCCCGAGAGAAATCATTTGGCACAAGCTTCGTGAAATGCCATTGAGTAAACTACCACAATCGAATTCAGTTCGCTTGTATGACGTCCACGAAACAAAAATAGAGATTCCTGAAAAATCATTACTTGCAATTCAAGCCAACAAGAAATCACTTGTTACATTCGCAAGATGTAGATTAGGGGAATTTTTAGAGAAATGCAATTCTTCAAGTCCAAGAATCAATCAAAAAGTGAAGATCGCTTGGGAGAAGAAAAGACCTAATTTACCCAAATATATTTCTGAAATTCTAAATCTATACCATTCTAAAATTAGATGCTACATCTGTGGCAAGGAAATTCCCGGCACACCTGATTGGGACCACGTAATACCTTTTAGTCATATAGGAGGGCATGACATTTGGAACTTAATGCCTGCATGTGGTCCCAATTCAAATACTAATTCGCATTGCAATCAAATAAAATCTGCCCGACTACCAACTCAATCTGAAATAAGAAAAACCAAAGTAAGAAATGAAGAAATGTTAGTTTGGCTTAAACAGTTTTCTGTTAACGCTAACAACGGTCTAAATTCAGCAAAAGCCTTGAGAGATTTACAGTTCGAAAAGGCCAACAATGAACTAACAAAACTAGCTAATGCGATTAATATCTGAGGCGTCAATATGAAAAAAATAACATATAACAAACTAGTAAGGGATTTAATCCCAGAAATTATTGAGAAGGATGGAAAAAAAGCAATTTTTAAAAAACTCCATGTTTCTGAAATAACTAAGGCACTAGTAGAAAAATTAAGTGAAGAAGGACAGGAGTTTCTTGAAGCAGTAAACTTGGAGGAATTGGCAGATATTTTGGAAATCGTTTACGCATTAATTGAACATAATGATTTCAAACTTGAGGACGTTGAGAAAATACGAAAATTGAAACAAGAACAAAGAGGCTCTTTTTCAGAAGGCATCTTTCTTGAATATGTGCTTAATTGAGTAAAAAATCATTCAGGTTCAAGGGTTTTACCATAACACCCTTGTACACAATTAGCCCGTGCACAAGGGTTTGCAGTGGGCCATATTGAACCCTACCCTATGTATCGCCTGTGATACAGAGGGCCCCCTTTGAAAACGACTTACGATAAACCAATAAATCAAAGTGATATAGGATTGGCATGGCTTTCGGTTTTCCCGCATATCATGAAGAAACAATAGATTTAGAAATACCTCGAAATGAGATTATTTCATTCCTTAAGCCAATTATTGGTTCCTTGTCTTGGAGTATAATCGAATACACGGAAAACCATATCGAAGCTATATGCAATACCTCGTTGACGGCTAGTGATGGAGAAAAGATTAGAATCACTATTTTGCCTTCTGGTTCTATTCAGGTCCGTAGTGAATGTGCTATATTTACACAATGTTTCGACTGGGGTAAAAACAAAAAAAATGTGCATAAACTTCTATCGGCAATTAATGGAATATTATCACAAATGCGCGAATAAGAGGGTTCATTCGAAACCCCTTTGCATTTTGTTTCCCGATACAAAGGGGATTCAGTGGGTCGATAAAGACGCTACCCCTCCCTGAGATGATCAATCCCAAATTCCCATATCCATTCTAGCATCTTCTGATGCGTGTACTTTCGGGTCCCATCTTGGAGACCATACTAGATTGATGTGAACGCTTTCAACAGCATTCAGAGCAGCACGATGAGCAGCAGCCATTATTTCTGCAGCAGCAGGACACCCAGGACTGGTCAATGTCATGTCGACTTCAGCATGCTGAACTCCGTCTTTATCCTCGAAACGGACATCATAAACTAGGCCAAGTTCTACAATCGAGAGATCTAACTCTGGATCTTCAACTTCTTGTAATGCAGTCAAAACTTCTTCTTTTGTGGCCATTAAATCGACTCCTTTACTCTGTTCTGAATCATATCAAACATGGTCCTAAATCCATTGGAGCGGGACGGGGTTAGACTAACCAAAATTCCAGCTTCCTCTGCAAAATTAGGAGTCAATTCCATAATTGTTTCAGGTGAGTTCCCATTAACTGCGATTGAAAGGATACCTTGCAGACCTTGGACCATTTTTGCATCTGCAGCCGCACGTATCCAAACTAAATTATCACGAATATTTACCTCAATATGCGCAACAGATTGACATCCTCTAACCAAGTTAGAATCACTCCATTCATCAACGGGTAATTCGTCAACTTCATCAGCGAAATCCATCAAGACTTCTAGCCTTTCAAATTGGTCTTCGATTTCTTGAAACTCGTCAATGATTTCTTGAATCGAATCCGACCAAGTCATGCCATTGCCTCCAACAAACGATCGATTCCTGATAGGAATGCATCTGCATCTGATTCATCATTGTAAATGTAAAATGATGCTCTGATTGTGCCATTGACTCCTAACTTTTCCATCAATGGCTGAGCGCAATGGTGCCCAGTTCTAACCGCTATTCCTTGAGCGTCAAGTAGTCTGGCGAAGTCTTCTGGGTGAATGGTAGGGTGAGTGAATGAAACTACAGCAGCATCTCTTGGATTGAGGGCCGAATAGACTTTCATGCCCTTTTCCTCGAGTTGGTTTGCAACTTTCTTTGCAATTAAGATTAGACGCTTGTGGTGACTTTCGAGATCGATTTCTGACATCCATTCTAGAGCAGCCGCCCAACCTACTCCTTCAGCAATTCGGGGAGTTCCTGCCTCGAATTTGTGTTCATTTGTTTGGTAGGTTGAGCCTTCAAGGGTGACTGTCTGTATCATGTCACCTCCGCCCATGAACGGATGCATTTCATCGAATGCTTCCTCGCTAATCAAAAGTGCACCGATTCCGGTTGGTCCGCACATTTTGTGTGCGCTAAATGCCATGAAATCCGCACCTAATTCTTTGAAATCAATCGTTTCATGCGGTACCGCTTGTGCAGCATCTAATAGCACTCTTGCACCGACTGATTTGGACATTGAAATTATCTTTTCGACAGGATTCCTGACTCCAAGAACATTCGAGGTGTGGACTACACAAACCAATTTTGCGCCATCTAGAGCGACTTCAAGAGCTTCGAGGTCTAGTTGGCCTTCTTCAACAGGTACGAATCTCAACTCAATAGAGATTCTTTCTGCCAACATCTGCCATGGAACTATGTCGCTATGATGTTCCATTTCAGTTAATACAACCGCATCCCCAGGTCGCAAGTTATGCTCGCCCCATGCGTGGGCTGCAAGATTGATTGCCTCAGTAGTCCCGCTTGTAATGACTACATAGTTAGAATTGAATCTCTGTTTCAGTAACTTCCTACACGCCTCATATCCTTCAGTTGCTTCACCAGCTAAAGTGTGGACTGCTCTGTGCACATTTGCATTTGATTGCGAGTAATAATCAGTCATCGCGTCGATTACACATGCTGGCTTTTGAGTTGTAGCAGCATTATCAAGATACACGAGTGGGCGACCATTCACCTCTCGAGAAAAAATCGGGAAATCTTTCTTCATCTAATCACCTATTCATCAAGCACTCTAGATGAACAAGGAGCCTTGTTCTCATTACAGTGACAACTTCCTCACACTTTATGTCTCTATATGCATCCATCAAAAATCCTTCAACAATCAATGCTGATGCTTCTTCATGCGAGAGCCCTCTGGAAGCCAAATAGTGAATCTGATTTACATCGATTGGAGCACTTGCAGCACCGTGAGCAGCTTTCACATCATCTGCTAGAACCTCCAATTCTGGAATCGCTTCAGCACGAGATTTCTCGGAAAGCAGGAGATTTCGGAACACTTGGCCTGCATCGCTACCATCTGCACCTTCACAGATATTTAGTAGGCCAGTACCGACTGAATGTGAAGAATCGTCACAAGTTGCATGCATAACCAATGAGGAATCTGTTTGGCCAATGCTGTGCTTAATTTCCACATGGTGATCGTCATGTCGAGAAGAATATCCATTCGATGCTATGCCAGCGCGCATTTGAGCACCACGATTGTTCAAGTCAACTCGAATGTCTGACTTGTTGAGGAATCCACCAGTAGAAAGGGTTGCAAACTCGAGTGCTGAATCTCTGCCGACAACCCAATCTTCACAGCGCAAAAAGTGACCATCGCTAGCCAAATCGTTGATAGTAGCCATAGAGAGGGAGCCATCTACACTTCCAATAATTCGTAATCCTGTCCAACCAGCATCTCCTGAAATCCTGATAATTAGTGTCGAGTTACCAGAGGATTCTATGTTCAATTCCCCTGAACAGATATGACCTGAACAGCGTAAATCTAACTCTAGTGTTTCGTCTTTGAGAACGATTTTCTTGCAACTTTTTGAGATTGCATGAATAAATGAGCGTGCTATTTCTTCACTATCATCCATCTCTGAATCCATGCCCGAAGAGAATCTGATCAGTTCAGATTCTGGCATTTCCTCAACTTTGGTCGGATGAATCCTCTTCCAAGGGGTGTAGCGCCAAAGGTGTTGAGAGCGAGGAGGGATTTTGATTTGCGGATAATGCATCATCCAATTGAACCCTCCATCTCCAATTCAAGAAGACGATTGAGTTCAACTGCGTATTCCATAGGCAATTCACGAGTGAATGGCTCGAAGAATCCATTCACAATCATCCCCATCGCTTCTTCTTCACTGTGCCCTCTGGACATCAGATAGAATAGCTGGTCATTGCTTACCTTAGACACACTGGCTTCATGCTCTAAATCAGCACTTGAGTTTCCAACCTCCATGGTAGGATATGTGTCAGATTGACTGTCGGCATCGAGCATTAAGGCATCACATACTACCTTGGAACGGCACCCGTTTGCCTTAGGAGTGACCTGCAACATACCACGGTATGAAGAGCGCCCTCCGTTCTTTGAAATCGACTTGGATAAAATATTGGAAGTAGTATTAGGTGCAAGATGATGAACTTTAGCTCCTGCATCTTGGTGTTGTCCTTTACCAGCATAAGCAACTGAAATCACTTCTGCGTGTGCCCCTTCACCTTTGAGAATTACAGCAGGATACTTCATTGTCAACTTAGAACCGATGTTTCCGTCAACCCATTCGATGATTGCATTAGAGTGTGCAATTCCTCTCTTTGTAACTAAATTGTAGACATTTGCAGACCAGTTTTGAACTGTTGAGTAGCGAATCTTTGCGCCGTCCATGGCGATTAATTCTACAACTGCAGAATGCAGAGATTCGGTGGAATAAGTTGGTGCTGTGCATCCTTCTACATAGTGAATTGAAGAGCCTTCGTCTGCGATAATTAGTGTGCGTTCGAACTGTCCCATGTTCTTGGCGTTGATTCTGAAATAAGCCTGAACAGGCATCTCTACATGAACACCCTTTGGAACATAGATAAATGAGCCACCTGACCAAACCGCTGTATTGAGCGCTGAGAATTTGTTATCGCTAGCAGGTACAACCGAGCAGAAATATTTCTTCACAATCTCTGGGTGCTCTTTCAAACCTGAGTCCATATCAAGGAATAGTACACCTTGCTCTTCCAAATCTTCTCTAATCGAATGATACACTGCTTCGGATTCGTATTGAGCGGTTACACCGCCCAACCATTTTTGTTCTGCTTCAGGAATTCCAAGCCGATCAAATGTATTTTTGATATCGTCAGGAACATCATCCCAACTCTTTTCAGTCCCTTCTGAAGAACGCAAAAAGTATGTTACTGCGTCGAAATCAATCTGGTTAAGAATGTCGCAATTACCCCAGGAAGGCATTGGCATATCCATGAAACGGTGATATGCTTTGACACGAATCTCGGTCATCCATTCAGGTTCACCTTTCAATTCTGAAATATCTCTGACAACCTGTTCTGAAAGACCCTTGTCGAACCGAATTGTTGCATTCTCAGGGTCGTGGAATCCATAGCGGTAATCGCCTACCGCTTCTCTTGCTGTATCTCCGGACATTTGTTCACACCCTATACTTCAAGCCAATCGTAACCCCTGGATTCGAGTTCAGCTGCTAATTCTGAGCCACCTGTCTTGACAATTTTGCCATCGATCATAACATGGACATAATCTGGTTCTACATGCTCTAGCAATCTCTGATAGTGAGTTATCAGGAGACACCCTGCTGTTGGAGTAATGCTGTTGATTCCTTCGGCAACCACTCTGAGAGCATCTATGTCTAGTCCGGAATCTGTCTCATCTAGTAAAGCTAATGTTGGGTTTAACAATAGCATTTGGAGTATTTCTAGGCGCTTCTTTTCTCCACCGCTAAAACCGTCATTGACATATCGGGAGAGGAAGGTTTTGTCCATCTCCAATGCCTCCATGTGCGCCTTCAATTCTTTCCTAAATTCTCTAGCGTTAGGCGCATCTTCACCCCTAACTGAGGAAACAGATTTTCTTAGGAAAGTTCCAACCTGTACACCAGGTATGGTGGAAGGGTATTGGAATGAAAGGAACATACCAGATCGTGCTCTCTCGAAGACTTCCATTTCGTCAAGAGGAGTACCTTTGAACTTGATTTCACCAGATGTTATCTCGTAAGCAGGATGGCCCATTATTACGTTGGCTAGAGTTGACTTTCCAGAACCATTTCTACCCATGATTGCATGGACTTCACCTAGATTGATTTTCAAGGAAAGACCCTTGATAATCTCAGTGTCATCCACACTGACGTGGAGGTTCTCGACACTCAACATCTCTTCTCCCATGCCACGCCCTACAGTCACCCCTTTATGAAGGACTGTACGGCGATATAACTCGTAAAGCGAGGGTTCATGAATACTGGACTAGACGCAGTGATATGGATGACAAGTTATTGGAGCAATACCGCTTGGAAGCTGCAGCTGCAATGGAAGTGGAAGCTAACAAGAGAATTGCTGAGACATCCAACCCTGAAGAGGATGAGTTGTTGAAGGGTCAATCACTAATTGATTTGGAAGAAATGGTTCCTGCACTTTTAGCAAGGTTGGGGCCAGTTAGAGCTGCACTTGACGGCCATGGAGGAGGCCTTGCTGTTGCTAGCAAAGAAATCAAGAATAACCAACTTTCGTTAGTCTTAGATCTCACAGGAGCGTGCCTATCATGTGGTGCAGCACCAGGTACTTTACAGGGTGTCAAAAACGACCTCGAAGCAGATAAAGAGATTGCTAAGGTTAGTTTTTGTTCCAGTTTATTGGATACCTTTGATGAACTAGGGCGTGAGTTTATACTAGCACATGGCGAAGTTGATTTCGTATGACGTAGTCATCATCTTATACCATTACAGGAAGGGGGAAAAATGCGAGAAGTAAGGGTACGCTATTCAGGAGCACAATTGATGCGAACTGATTTCAAAGAACTTCTTGAAATGTGTGAAAGAATCACACTTATGGGTACTATTTGGAGAGATCAAGAGGAGGGTTTTCTTCGACAAATATTCGAAATTAGAATGATGGAAGGACAAGTTATCGATTCAATAAATGATGTTAAATTTATGCAAATTGAAGATGTTCTTTCTGTTCGTGAAGAAAAAGGACGAGTTATACATACTGCAGTGGTTCGAAATTATCACGAACTTGGCCTGATTGGAGGAGTAATTGAAACTGCAGTTGTAGTTCCTGGTTCTTGTATTGGAAGAAGTGAAGCCGTAGTAATAATTCGTGGCTCACCAGAAGGTTGTAAGCAAATGGTCGAAGGTTTACGATTGTGGATGGAACCTAATTCCATATCGGTGGTAGACTCTACTCCTGAAGAAATGGATTATTTCACCAAAGATTTGACAGATGCGAGAATTACCGCATTTGCCGCTGCATGGAAAATGGGATACTATGAAAGCCCTAGGAAATCATCACCAACAGAAATTGCTTCAAGTATTGGAATTTCAAGAGTTACTCTTACTGGACATTTAAGATCGATTGAAAATCATCTAGCATCACTAATGGCTAAACGGCTCAATCTATGATGAGAAGTTTGATGCTCAGGACCAAGGACGGCTGTACATGAAGTGGCAAGATGGTACGCGTAGTAATCCCGCCAAATGCCGCGAAAAGGATACTGGCCGTTTTGAAATCGTGGCGCGCGATGGACAAGCAAGAATCGGCAAACTTCACACCGAACATGGAATATTACAAACCCCCTGTCTACTTCCTGTAATCAATCCAAATATTCGAACTATTGAACCTAGAGAAATGTGGGACAAATATGGAATTCAAGCTTTGATAACAAATTCATATGTGATATGGAAACATGACAAATTGAAAGATAAAGCACTCGCTGAAGGGGTTCATTCATTGATTGATTTCCCAGGGGTAGTAATGACGGATTCGGGAACTTTCCAATCATATGTATACGGTGATGTGGAAGTTGGAGTCGAAGAGATTGTAAAATTCCAAAAGGATATTGGAGTAGATATTGCTACAATGTTAGATATTTTCACAAGACCAGACATGACATTCTCAGAAGTAGAAAAAGCAGTAGATGAGACTGTAAAACGTGGCCAGGTTTCAATCGATGCTGCGAATGGTACTATGATTAATGGACCGATTCAGGGAGGCCTGTTTCCTGAATTGCGTGCAAAAAGTGCTGTCGAAATGAGTGCTTTAGACTTCAGTATTCATCCAATAGGAGGAATTGTACCAATCATGGAACAGCAGAAATACCGTGATTTGGTGAAAATAATGCTTGCTTGCAAATCTAATCTTTCTCCTAACAGACCGGTACATATGTTTGGATGTGGCCATCCAATGTTATTCCCAATTCTAGTTGCATTGGGAGCTGATCTATTTGATTCTGCAGCCTATGTATTGTTTGCTAGAGATGGAAGAATTCTCACTCCTTGGGGGACTGAGAGGATTTCAGAAATTGAAGAATGGCCAATCATTATGCCTGCGATTTGTAATCATTCTCCTGCTGAAGTACGAGCAATGGATAAGCAAGAAAGAACCATTCTACTTTCGAAATATAATCTTGAGGTTACCCTTCAAGAAATGTCTAGATGTAGACAAGCCGTAAGAGATGGAACAATTTGGAGATTGGCTGAGAGAAGGAGTCATGAACATCCAGCACTTAGAGAGGCATTTTTGTGGATGGTTACCAATCCTGCAAGGTCGACAATGGATCCATTGCTTTTGAATGAAATATCTGCATCAAAAGAAACTGGTGAGCAAAGAGGAAAATGGGAAGAAAACTGGGACTGGTTAGTGAATTCTCAACACTCACCAAGAAATGGTGGAGAATCTTGGGGAGGAATAGACACTCATCATCGACCTCATGTCGAAATAGCCAGAAGAAGGTTGTTTGCCCGATGGAAATCTCGTAAATCAGGAGACGTGATAATCTTCCACGGAGCCAGTGCTCCTTGGAGAGAAAGAGTCGGAGACCTGGTGGAAAGAATTTGTTCATTGGATAAGGAAATTTTTGTTCAAACCCCACTCGGTTTAGTGCCTTGGGGTCTAGAGGATCTAAATCCATGGGCCCACATTGAAGGGCCTGATTGGTTATGGAAAAGAAAACCTGACTATGCATGGATTCAGCGTGAATTATCAAGATTAGGAATTCATGATCGAAAAATCATAACTGTCGATATTTCAGATACAGAAGATTTACACAACCGTGTATTTCACTTATTGGAAATCGAAGCGATGGATAGAACACCTGAATTGAAGAAAAGAGCACAAATTGTTGACAAATTATGTGTGCTCAATAATGTAGACTTAGATGATGCGATTAAACTCTGCAAAGATTCAACATTTGTTATGAGCAGAACTGGTAGGATTCGAAATATGATTGATGCAGATGGATTACATTTGTTTTCTCCAAGATTAGCAGAAGGTGGCATGTCAATTACTGTGGAGGGAGCTCGTAAACTTCATGCGTTGAGAAAACAATCTACTCCTACAGGTTTCATTACCGATGATTACTCATTCCATCCAGGCCAAGGTCCAGCATGGGTAGTTGTTGACGAAGATGCTGAACCGTTTGTCGTACAGGGTAGAAATGTCATGCATGGATTCGTATTAGCCTGTGACCCTTGGATAAGACCAGGAGAAATCGTTCTCGTAGTCAATTCCGATGGCAAATTGTTAGCCATCGGCCGGTCACAATCTACCGCAAAAGAATTGTCAACATTCACAAAAGGTATCGCAATTAAAGTTAGAGAAGGTTGCCCCTGAAAGGGGCATATTCAATAGCCCTTTTCAGTGTGTCAAATATATGGAAAGAGAATTGATTATACAATCAACCGCTCTTACCAAGGCCTATGGCCCCCATGTGGCTCTAGATTCATTAGATATCAAAATTGAACGAGGAGCCACTGGATTACTTGGCCCAAATGGCGCAGGAAAGTCTACATTTCTAAAGACAATTCTTGGCCTTATTCAATTGACATCTGGCGATGGTGAAGTATTAGGATATAACATCAAAACACAAGGTGAAAAAATCCGCCAAAAGATAGGTTACATGCCAGAATATGATGCTCTAAACCCAGGAATGGAAGCGATTCATCAGGTCAGATACAGTGGCGAATTAATTGGTATGAATCCAAGCATTGCATTACAAAGAGCACATCAAGCCCTCGAATATGTGGGTCTTGGCGAACAACGATATCGAAAAGTTTCAACATTCTCAACTGGGATGAAACAAGCAACAAAATTGGCTTGTGCATTAATTCATGACCCCTCACTAATCATCGCAGATGAGCCGAGCAATGGCCTAGATGCAACTGCCCGTGAATTCATGCTAAATACCCTTGAAACAACTGTTAACATGGGCCAGAGGTCAGTTTTAATGGCATCACATTTGATGGATGATGTCGAAAGAGTATGCGAGAATATTGTATTGTTACACAAAGGTAAATTGGCGGCACAAGGTAAGATTGAAGATCTCAAAGCAATCGATAGGGAAGTCGAAATTCATGTATGGGGTTCTGCCAACAAAATGGAAGAAACTCTTTCCGACAGGGGAATGAAAGTTCGAAGAGAAGGCCGTGTAATGCGCGTTGGACATACCGGTGATGAAACCTATAATCATATTCTACAAGCCGCCGCAGATGTTGGAACTCAAGTTAGAAGAATGCATGACCACGAAGCAAGTCTAGAAGATCTATTCCTTGTCATCATGGAAAGATTAGGGCATGAAATCAAGGGCTCTGAAGACCTATTAAGGGGTGTTTGATTGACAGAAGATGAACCATTCGAACCTGTGTCCGACAAGGGTGAATCATTCGGAGCAGAAACACCGGTCACTGGCAAGAGTAAAATGCAAGCCGCTTGGTCCGCGGATGATGGAGAAAGTGAATCAAGTGCGCAAGTGGCATCAATGTCTCAAGGACAAATATTTGAACAGATTTACAGACCATGGGAAGGAACACTAAATCCTCGTTGGATGAGGAATTGGGCTATTCTCAGGCACCACCTTCTTGGGATATTCAAAAAGGGACACCGTCCTTGGAATATTCCAACCAGATTATTCATTTTCTTCGTGGTTATTGCATCTATGACCGATGTTGCAATGGCATTACTTTTTGGAATGATAGGAGATACTTCTCTCTACGATTTTTGGGGAGTAAATCGAGACAATCTGTATGCACATGTAATGGGATTCTTCCCTCGTAACATTTTGTATTATCCAATCGTTGCTGCTCTATTGGTTGGTGGAATGATTTCAGAAGATAGATCTCACGGCACCAGTGCAATGTATTTCTCTAGACCTATCAATCGTTTTGATTATGCAGCGATGAAATTCTTATCCGTTGGTCTAATCCTATTCTTCATTATCAATGGAACTCTGGCTGTGTATTATTTCGTTGACATTTTAGTAATGGGCAAAGGATGGGCCTGGATAATAGACACATTTCCAATGTTTTTAGCAACGTTTGTTTGCGGAATAATACTGTCTTTCACATATACCTCAATCGGGTTGTCATTATCGAGTGTATCTAGAGGACGGTTTTTCCCAGCCATAGGACTCATTGCAATACTAATGGGCACCAAGGCAATGGCAGCAATTATCGATGGTTTATTTGACAAATCACTACTCTATGTCATCTCTCCCTATGATGCAGTAGCACATGTATGTCAAGCATTAATCGGAACAGAAATGACATATGATCACCCATGGGTATGGAGTCTGATTTCTGTGGTAGTGATAAATGGCCTCGCCCTATATTTGTTAGCAAATAGGGTATCATCTTTGGAGGTGACTAGAGAATGATGCCCGACATGACTCAACATGGTAAAGCCGAAGTTGAAGAGTGGAAACCGGTTAGCAATACACCTGTTATTTTGTTTGATCGTGTTTCCAAAACCTATGGCCGGATTAATGCATTAGGAGGAGTTTCTCTTGGTATTTCAGGAGGAGTAACTGGAATTTTGGGAATGAATGGAGCAGGTAAATCGACACTGTTCAAGTTGATGATGGGTAAAGTCAAACCGAGTTCAGGAGCTATCAGATTGTTTGGTACAGACCCTTGGAAAAATTCAGCACCTTATTCAAAAGTGGGATTTGTTCCGGAACATGAAAAACTGTATGATTGGATGACAGCATTTGATTTTATTACCACATTTGCCAGATTGCATGGAATGACTCGAGATGAAGCTAGTAAAGAAGCAACAAGAGTTCTATCTTTCGTTTCTCTGGATGATGTTATGCACAAGAAAATTGGACAGTTCTCTAAAGGCATGCGACAAAGAGTAAAGATTGCTCATGCATTGGTTAATGACCCTGAACTAATTATTCTTGATGAGCCTTTACAGGGTTGTGATCCACTTGCTCGCACGACAATCATGAATGTCATAAAGCAGCTTGGGGCGATGGGTAGAACTGTTTTAGTCTCAAGTCACATACTGCACGAGATTGAAAGAATTACTGAACAAATTGTAATTCTTCATAGAGGACGTGTATTGGCTTTGGGTAATTCGCATGCGATTAGAGAAATGCTAGACCAGCATCCTCACAAGATCGTTATCGACTGTGAAAACCCAAGGGAATTATCGAAGGATTTTGTTGACTTGGATGAAGTTACTGGTATTTCATTTAGCAATCCAAACAAGTTGTTAATCGAAACAAAGCACCTGGGAGAAATTCACAAGAAATTGCCAGAAATAATTGTTCAAAGTAATCAATTAGTAACTGGAATCGACAATCCTGATGACGACCTACAATCGATTCTTATGTATCTTACAGGGGGTTCTTTATGAGTTCCAAAATGGATACTATTTGGTCGAAACTAGACCGTAAATCCACAGCAATCGCAGAATTTACAATGCGTCAATATAGGACAAGGATATCGACATGGGTTGTCTTGGGAGCAGCTACTGTAGCGATATTTTTGATGCTGCTCTTCTACATTGAAGCGATGAATACTGAAATCGAAGCAATTGATAACGATGGTGACGGTTTGATAAATGAAGATGACATTGATTGGGATAATTTACAGGATGGGGTAAATTACGTTGGCGAAGATGATGATGGGGATTGTGAGAATCTTGATACCACAAGTCAACGAGACGGAAATAATAACAAAAAAGAATGTGATGTCCTCATCATAGTTGACACCTTAAATGGTACAACTTACATTTATCCCGATGCAAATGTGGATGAAGATCCTGATGAAGATAAGTATGGAAAGGAAGCAGGACATCGGGCATTTATTCTTGGCATCGGTAAATTTGGCATTGTATACCTACTTGGAATATTCTTACCTTTATTCTTGGCAACTGGACTGATTAGAGAAGAAATGAGTGATGGCACAATACATTACATGTTAGCTAAACCAATTGCAAGAGGTGAAGTATTACTGTACCGAATGTTAG
>MDTG01092391.1_pt1 | contig 14188 bp, 11 predicted proteins | sample 811421 | NCBI WGS metagenome assembly MDTG01 (sample SAMN05326645, study PRJNA326480) | marine metagenome | isolation source: seawater | place: Pacific Ocean: South East | collected 2011 | reverse complement strand
TCTAAGACATCCATTGCATTTAAAAACATAACAACTGGTCCCTTAGCATCACTTGTAGAACGAGCAAAAATTCGCCAGTCATCGTTGTAATTTTTTATATTGCTCCAGTCTATAATTTCCCAATTACCTTTTGTATTTTGCTTTTTTAAAACTGGTGTATATGGATTTTCTTGAGACCATTTAGATGGATCGACAGGTTGGCCATCAATTTGTAAATAAATTAGTACAGTTTCGTTGGCTTTGGAAAAAGTTTTCTCTGCAAGTAATAGTGGTGCTTTTGGAGTGGATATCCTTTGAGTAATAAAACCTCTATCAATAAAATTTTTCTCGCACCATCTTACATTTAATTTGATGTCATCCAATTGATTTGCATCATTTGGAATACTTAAGATTTCTCGAAACATTTCAAATGATTTGATTGTAGCATTCTTTGCCCACATATCTAGCTCTTGAGAAGATTGACTAAACCCAAAGCTTGAGATTAAGAAACTTATGACAAATTTTCTCATTTTAATTCATTTATAATACCTCGAAGATATAAACAATGAGTATAATAGAAAAACCCTCCAAAAGGAGGGTCGTTTTTTCAAAAATTTATTTTTTGATTTTATTTTTGGGCTTCTTCATACGCATTAGCTTCATTTGTTTCAGCACTTTCACTATAATAAGCTTGTAATTCAACAATTTTTCCATTTTCCCATTTATAATCAAAGTGACCTCTGTTTGAGTAATCCTCTCCAGTTGTTTTGCCTGTTCCAGTCCAAGTAAACCATGCATTAGACCAAATTTCGCCATTTGCAAAATAATTAGTGTGCACATAAAGGTCTTTAATCTTTATATTATCATAAAGTATTTCATGATGTGCTTTAAATCCTGGAATTAAATTATCATAACCATTAATATCTAAGTTATTTATTCGAGATATTAATTCTGCAGAATACAACCCCGTGTCATCAAATTCATTATTCTCATATTTTTCCAAAAGAAACTTAATATTCGAAGTAAGATTATCATCGGTCTTAATAATTGATTGGTTTGTTTCAGCACATCCTAACAAAAATGTACAAAGGATAATTGATAATAGGTATTTCATTTTAATTGATTTATGATTTATAAGGCATAAATTTATAAAAAAAAAGCTTCAGCCCTAATTTTGGCAAAACGCAAGTATCAGATGTTGATATTGCTATGGGGGACAAGTCCACCAGACGGGTTTGTTAACGTTTGTAAGTCCAGAAATTGTTAGAAAATTAGATGGTTCAGCCGCTATATTGGTAACACACAAACTTCCAATATCTTGATTGAATGAAGTTACTTGATGAAATAAATATGACTTATCACGCGGTAACTGAGTCCTATGAATAAGATTTCTGTAATTTAGAACGTTGCACAAAATAGTAGCTTTAGGGTATGGAAATATATTTATTGTTGTAAACGTTCTACTGTGATAAAAAAAACACTATTTGATCATTGTAGAGCCCATCTCGAAAAAAAGATGAGGTTATTGGAACAACAGAAAAAAAGTTTACAAAAGGACTTAACTTCTGAGACAAAAAGTTCAGCTGGTGATAAGCATGAGACTGGTAGAGCCATGATTCAGCTGGAACGTGAAAAGTTAGGTAATCAAATTCGTGAAATTGAGTTAAATTATCAAAGACTCAATACGATTAAAGATGTCAAAACTTCAACTATTATTAGTTTAGGTTCTTTAATTTTCACTGATAAAGCAAACTATTATGTTGCTATAGCTGCTGATTCTTGTGAGGTCAATTCTAAAGTATTTTATTGTATTTCCTCACAAAGTCCTATTGGTAAATTATTAATTGGAAAAAAAATAAATGAAAGTATAATGTTTAATAATATAAAAAGTACAATTCTTGAAATAATATAATTTGTACTGTATCAGATCCCAAAGAAAAAAGAGAATATCTGCAATGGTATTATAAGAGCGTTTCCAAAAAATAGTAGTTTTAGGTAAAATTTAATAACCCAACAAAAAAACTATATGTTTGAATTATTTAAAAAGAAAACAGAAATAGAAAAACTTGAAATTAAATATAAATCTTTACTGAAGGAGTCATATGACTTGTCAAAAATTAATAGAAGTAAGAGCGACAAAAAAACATTTGAAGCGGAGGAAGTATCTAAACAAATAGAAATATTAAAGAAAAAAAACAACCCTTAATAGATATAAATGCCTTAGCACTAAATGATATGGTTTAGAAACAAATGAAAAAACTTCTTATTTTTATATTTATTATTACCCTATATAATTGTACAAAAGAAACTGGTTGTGTTGAGATAACAAGAAAAGAAATAAGTGGGAGTAACTTTTTATTTTTTTGGAAAATTGAAAATTACGATAATGTAGGGTTAGAAGCTGAACCTATTCCTTCAGGAGCTGTAAGTGAAGAAATATATAATCAATATAATATCGGAGATATTTATTGCGTTGAAAATTAATAGCAGCTTTAGGTTATGAGATATTTAAGATTTAAGCGACTAACAAGTAAAGAGACAAAGAATTATTTAGGATATGCTTGTGGTGAAGTTCTTCTTGTGGTAATGGGTATACTTATTGCACTGCAAGTAAATAACTGGAATGAAAAAAGAAAGGAGAAAATTAATGAAAAGAAAATTCTACTTTCACTACATAATGAAATTTCTTCAAGTCTTCTTAACTGTAATTTTGTTATTAAAAAAAAACAAGATGTAATTAGTTCTGCAAAAGAAATTCTTTCATATACCTCTCCCAAAGCAGTTTGGAAGTCAAAATATAAACTTGATAGCTTGATTTTTCATATTACAAATTCTGGATGGAGGCATGTGCCTCAAGAAGGTGTTTTGAATGAATTAATTAACTCGGGTAAGTTATCTATAGTAAGTGAAAATATATTGAAAACACAAATATCTTCTTTACCGAAAGCTTATTCTCAAATGATAGAAAATGATAGGATTAATAGATTAAATATTGAGGTTAATATAAATCCTTTTTTTTATGGAAAATCAATGCTAAGAAATTCATCAAATTATATTGAAGTATTCGAATTTTCTGAGACTCCACTTGGTTTTACAAAGTTTAATTATTCAAATAATGAGTTGTTAAAAAATCCCATATTAGAAGATATTTTATCATATCAATCTACATATCATAAATATGGGATTGAGTTTTTGGAAAAAATAAAAATAAAATATCTTTTTATTCAAAAACTTATTGAAGAAAAATATCCTGACGTAAATTTCATTGAACTTGATAAAGACCTTGATAGAGGAGTTTGGAATTAAAGGAAGAACATACACCGATAATAAATGGAATTAATAATAGAATTTCATTCCCACATTTTTAGCTAAAAGAAATTATAAAGAAAGTTAAGTTACTTTCCGATACAGAATTGACTAAAAATTACACCTAAAATATCATGATCTGTGTCTATGTTACCTGTAATTGATCCAACATGCTCAATAGCTTCTTTGAGATCTACACTTAATAAATCTCCAGGCAAATCATTCAAAATTGCCTTTTTTACATTTTCAATAGATAAAAGTGCTTCTGTAAGTGCGTGAAAGTGACGACTATTATTTATTATAAGTCCATTATTGGTTCCAATGGATTGAACGAACTCATTTAAACATTTTTTCATAGGAATAAGAGATTCAGACTCTTTAGTTGATATTCCTAAGGAAATGACTTTAATTTTTGGATCAAGATGTTTGCTAATTGCTGTACAAAACATTTGATCATATCCGTTTAACTCAAGATCTATTTTATTTTGGATCAAAAGAATTTGCAAGTCTTCACGGTAAAGAGTACTTAGTTCTTCAGCTAACTTTTTGGCTGGTATTGTTTTATCATAAAGATATATTAGAATACTAGCCTGACCTACCTTTTCTTTTGCTTTTGCAACACCAATCGATTCTATAGTGTCTTCAGTATGTCTTAGGCCTGCTGTATCAATGAAGCGATATTGTATTCCCTCTATGATCAATGTATCCTCAATGGCATCTCTAGTTGTTCCAGCAATTGGAGATACAATTGCTTTTTCTTCATTAAAAAGCGCATTGAGAAGAGAGGACTTTCCAACATTAGGTTTTCCAACTATGGTTACTGGAACTCCTTTTTTTATAACATTCCCGTAGGCAAAAGAATTTCTTAAAACTTGTATTTCTTCATCAAGTTTATTCAATATGTTCTCCAGTTCTTTTTTATCGGCAAAGTTGACTTCCTCTTCACTAAAATCTAATTCCAATTCGATTAGTGCTTTGAATTGAATAAGTTGTTGTCTTAATTTCTCCATTTTTTTGGAAAAACCACCACGCATTTGTTGCATCGCTATTCTGTGGGCTTCTGCACTTTCTGATGCAATGAGATCTGCAACTGCTTCAGCCTGACTTAAATTCATTTTTTTATTTAGATAGGCACGAAGTGTAAATTCTCCAGGTTTTGCTGGTTTAATTCCTTCATCAATATAACAGGAAATAATTTGTTGTAAAATATAGGGTGATCCATGACATGAAATTTCTATCACGTCTTCACCAGTGTAGGAATTAGGAGCCTTGAATGGTGTTATTAATACTTCATCTATTAAAACACCCTCTTTTTCAAAGTTTCCTAAAATGACCTGATTGGGCTGAATTTTATTCCATTCTTTTAAGCCTTTTGGTTTGAAAAAAAAAATTGTTTTTTCAATTGCTTGAGGACCTGAAAGTCTAATGATACCTATAGCTCCGACTCCTTGCGGGGTGGATAAGGCTATAATGGTTCCATCGCTTAACATAGAATCTATTTATATATTTTTGACAAAGGTAGCCCGCTTTTTATGAAGTCTATTTTCATAATTCTTCCAAAGCTTTTGAATGGCTGTATTTTCTTCTAACTCTGGGTTGGTCTCTACAATATTGATATTCCTTTTATTGAAAAGCTTTTGCATTTCATAAAATATTATTGCGGTGATTCCTTTGTTTTGATAATCGGGATGGACACCAATTAAATAAAAAGAAGCACGATTATTTTTTCGAAGAGCTTTATAAAGATGATAAAAATTAAATAAATTAATTTTCCCATTAATTTTTTTAAGTGCATCCGTAAAAGAGGGCATGGTTATTGAAAATGCAATTAATTTTCCTTTTGAGTCTACAATACATTTGATAAAATCAGGGTGAATAAATCGTAGGTACCTTTCTTTGTAATGTTCGATCTGATACCTTTGAATAGGTACAAAAGTCTGAAGTTTATTATATGTTTCATCTAATAATTGAAACATTTGATCAACATATGGGATGATATCTTTTTTATCTTTGAACTGGAGCAAGGATAGTTCATAACGCTTCATTATCAATTTAGAAAACCGCTTTACTTTTTCTGGAGAGGCTTCAAAGTCATCGATTTTTATTTCGTACTCAACCCATTTAGCATTCATTTTATATCCTAAAGCTTCTAAATGATTTTTGTAATAAGGGGCATTGTATAGAGTTATCATAGTATTGCGTTCCTCAAACCCTTCAATCAACATTCCTGCTTTATCAAGATTTGAAAATCCCATAGGACCTTCTATAGTTTTTAAATTGTGTTCTTCACCAAATATCCTTACCTGTTCCAACAGTAATTTTGAGACTTCTAGATCATCAATTACATCAAACCATCCAAAGCGAACTTTACTTTTACCCACTTCATTTACTTCTATCCAATTGATTATTGACGCAATTCTTCCCACAACTTTTTCACCCTTTAATGCCAAGAAAAATCGAGCCTTAGCATTCTGATAAACAGGATTTGTATTTGGATTTATGGTTTCAATTTCATCCTTGATAAGAGGCGGAACCCAGTGAGAGTTATACCTATACAAATCAAATGGAAATCGAACAAAAGCATCAAAGTCTTTTGAGCTTTTTACAACTTTTAAAGTTAAATTTTGATCCATGGTTAGTTTCTTTTCGCCTTGCGCTTTCTTTTCTTTTCTCCTTTTGTGTTTTTTTTAAGGGTTTTGTTCAACTGACGTTCTTGTTTTTTTGTTTCTTTTTCTTGAATTTCTTCGGCAGAGATAAAGTCTTTGTGAAAATCAAGTCTGTATGAAAATCCTGCATTTATCAAAAGCTGATGTGGGGTGTTTTTTAATGATGATCCAAGGGTAGCTTCAATTTGAATATTATCACTCCACAGATAAGCAGCCCCTAATCTAAATAAATTATCTATATATAAATCACTGTATCTGCCTTGATTTTCAATATATACAGACCATAAAGGGTCGAATGTATGAGTTAAGGTGATGATATAACTTTTCTGAGGGTATTTTGATAAATAACGATCATAAGTAAAATTAGTTACAAATACCCATGTACCTAAAAAATGAGATTGAGTAGCTAGAGTACCCCGAAGGTGAAAAAAAGGTTCTTCATCAACAGCGATTCCTAAGTTTTGAAAAAAAACAGGTCTGTAAAGTGTACCAAAAACATTGTTGAAAGGAAAAGGATTATTTTCTTCTAAATTTAAATTTCCACCTAGAGTAAGTGATACTGCTGGGATTAAATCCTTGATTTTGAAGCCATTATTTGCTTTCCAGCTATAAACATTAAGCTCTTTTTCTTTTTTAAATGGATCGTAAAGAAGATATTTTAATCCTATAAAATTTTGTAAAAAACCATTTCGAGAATATACGGTTGCATTGGTTAATATTTTTGAATTTAAAGTGCCACTAAGAAACTGGCCCTCGTAGGTAAGCTCTAGGGTTTCAAATAAAAACCCCCATCGAAGAGATAAAAAACTTATACTGCCTCTGAAAGTGGAATTGTTGTATCCAGCATGTGTGAAATATCTTAATGCTAATCCAGCTTCAGCTTGAATTACGTTCTTACCTACAGAAAATGCACCAATGGATGAACCCGGTCTGTTGGAGTTAATTTGGTCAGTATATTGAGCTTTTGCAGAAGAAGCACCCAAAATAATTAGTAAAATGGACAACCTGCGATTCATAACACAAATATAAGTGAGAATTGTCTGAAATTTAGACCAGTATTACATTATTGAGTCATTATTTTTCGACAATAAGTGTGAATTGGTTATTTTTGAAGTCAAACCACTGACTTGGGCACACTCTTTAAATTTTTATTGCTTTTTTTAGGAGGAATTTACCTCCTTCGATTGATTTCTCCATTTTTATTCAAACTGATAATATCAAATTTTATTAAGAAAGCCAACAATCAGAAATATAAAACTCAGGCTCCACCCCCCAAAAAAAGGAAATCTCCATCAGATACCATGGGGGAATACATTGACTATGAAGAACTTGATTGACTCTTTCATAAAGACTAAAGCATATATTCACCTTATAGTAATTAGTGGTTTTGCTTTGATCTCACTTGCCTTTTATTATCCTGTATTGTCTGGAAAAATTTTGTTACAATCAGATATAAGACAATACAATGGCATGGCAAGACAACTAATGGAATATCGTGAGAAAACAGGGAAAGAAACTTTTTGGATTGATAATGCGTATGGGGGTATGCCCACCTACCAGTTAGGTGCCAAATATCCTGGTGACTTTCTCAGTCCCATATACGATTTTTTTCGTTTACTACCCAGACCCGCTCATATTCTCTTTTTATATTTTTTTGGTGCCTATTTATTGCTTTTAATTTTGAAGATTCCTTGGCATACAGCATTATTTGGAGCATTCGCTTTTGGTTTTTCAACCTATTTATTAATTATTTTACAAGTAGGACATAATACGAAAGCTCTTGCGGTCAGCTTTTTTCCATTTGTAATTGGTGGTTTAGTTCTGCTATTCAGAAGGTACTATTTTTGGGGGTTTTTACTATCAAGTCTAGCTTTTGGTATGCAAATACGAGCCAATCACTACCAAATGACCTACTATCTTCTCTTTTTGGTTGGTATCTTTGCTTTTGTTTGGGGTGTTCAAGCTTTTAAACAAAAACAAATTTCTGACTATTTACGTTCCATGGTACTTTTAATTGTATCAGGAATATTAGCTTTAGGATTTAACGCAACCCCACTTTTAGCCACTGCTGAATATGCTAAATTTAGTACACGAGGTGCAAGTGAACTTAATTTTAGAGCAAACGGTAGCCCTAAAGAGCAGAGTAGTGGACTGGACTATAATTACATAACCGAATATAGCTATGGTATTTTTGAAAGTCTGAATTTAATCATACCTCGAATTCAAGGTGGGGGATCAAGCGAGAATCTGGGAGAAAAACATGGAGTCTACGAATTTTTATTAAACAATGGAGTTCGACCTTCTCAGGCTAAAGAGTTTTCCACAAATGTCCCAACCTATTGGGGATCTCAACCTATACTTGAAGCGCCGGCATATATAGGGATTACTGTATTCTTTTTTGCTTTATTAGCCCTTATTTATGTTCGTTCTCCTTTACGAAATACTTTGGTGATAGGAATTTTATTTTCGTTATTGCTTTCCTGGGGTAAAAACTTCTCTTTGCTCACTGACTTTTTTATTGATTTCGTTCCATTCTATAATAAATTCAGAGCAGTATCCTCCATTCAGATTGTTTTGGAGTTTTGTTTTCCTGTGTTGGCTGTTTTGGGACTTCAGTGGGCATTAACAAAACAAACTGATTTTAATTTAACAAAAAATGCCAAATTTTTAGGGATTTTAATTCTATTCTTTTTTGCCCTTTTATTATTCAAAGGGAGTCTTTCTTTCTCGGGGGTTAATGATGCATATTTTATAGAAATTTATGGGATTGAATTGGTAAATATCATTAAACAAGCAAGAGTTTCCATTTTTCAAGAAGATATAATTAGATCACTACTCATTACCATAGTATTGGCTTCTTTAGTTTTGTATTATCAGATAAAGAATACCAATCGGAATCTGATTTTAGGATTGATTATCGGGGTTTTACTTTTTGATTTGATTGGGATTTCTTCACGCTACATTACAAGAGATACTTTTGTGAAACCGGCACTAGCAGCCACTCCTTTTCAAATAACAGCTGCAGATCAAGCTATTCTTCAAGACAGCAGTCGTTACCGCGTCTTCGAGCCTCAATTAGGACTTACCGGAGCAAGAACAGCATATTTTCACAATAGTTTAGGAGGATACCACGGAGCTAAACCTAGACGTTTTGAAGAATTATTTGACTATTATAAAACGCATCAGATTCCCGGCGTTTTAGATATTTTAAATGTAAAATACGTTTTGGTTACTGATCAGAAAAAAAATACTTTACAGCCCTTAAACAATCCAAATGTATTAGGAAATGCTTGGACTGTGGAGAAAATCAAGGTTACACCTTCGGCAGATGCATTACTTGAAGAATTAAAAAAAACTGATTTTTCATCTGAAGCACTTGTGATTGATAGAACATTTCCAAAAGATCTTGCGATGAAATACGCCAAGGATTCATTAACTACTATCGAATTAACTAAAACATCACCTGACGAATTAATTTATAAAATACAAAGTCAGTCACAACAATTCGTGGTCTTTTCAGAAATGTATTATCCTTTTGGCTGGACTGCTAGGGTAAACAATAAAGATTGTCCAATTGTTAATGTTAATTATCTACTTAGAGGTCTTGAAATTCCTGCAGGTAAATCAACAGTTGTATTTAGTTTTAAACCTCAAATAGTTACTCTGGGATCACAAATACGGTGGTGTAGCTTGATTCTTTTTATGCTATTTTCAGGTGGGATTTATTATATTAAATCTCGATCCCAAATTCAATCATCCTGATTTATGGGTATAATAGCTAAACAGTCGATTTACAATCTGGTCAGTATAGGCCTCGCATTTTTGATTGGCGCCATCAATATGGTCTTTTTATATCCAACTTATGCGGGAAAAGAGTTCCAAGGGCTAATCGTAGCCTTATTAGCAAATTCCAATTTGATTCAGCCCTTTATTTCTTTTGGTGTACAACATACTCTGATCAAATATTTTAGTGATTGCAAATCCAAAGAAGAGAAAGATCGTTTGTTGTGGTTTGTACTGCTATTTCCTTTGTTTATATTACTTCTCCTTATTCCAGTTTACTACATATATAGTAACGATATCCTTTTATTGATAGCAGGAAATAGCAATACGGTAGGTCGTTTTCCTTTTCTGATTTTATCTATTGCCATAGCGACTGCTTATTTTGAGATATTTTTCAGCTGGTTAAGAGTTCATTTACAATCTGTTTTTGGAAACTTTCTTAAAGAAGTCTATCCCAGGCTACTTACTTTTATTTTATTAATTGCCTACATATTTGAAATTATTCTTTTTGACGATTTTATAAATTTTCTTATTGTTGGTTATTATCTGCGGTTATTTTTTATTGCAGCCTATAGCTTTTATGTTTATATCCCCTCTTTTCAATTTAAATTACCATCCAACTTGCAAATTATGCTGCGTTATAGCTTCTTAATATTCCTTTCTGGAGCTGCAGCAAGTTTTATTTTAGATATTGATAAGTCGATGATTTTTGCCATTACTTCAGATGAAAATGTAGCTTTTTATGCCGTTGCATTATATATAGCCGCTGTAGTTGAAGCACCTGGACGAGCCATGTTTCAGATTACCAGTCCATTGGTAGCCAATGCTTTAAATGCAAATGATATGTCTCGTTTAGAAGTGTTGTTAAAAAAGAGCAGTGTCAATTTGATGGTTGTCAGTGGTTTAGCTTTTTTAATCATAAATTTAAATCTGATGGACTTTTATGAAATTATCAATCAAGATGGTTACGCATCTGCTTTTAGTGTGGTAATTATAGTGTCCCTAGGTAAGTTTTTCAGTATGTCTATGGGATGTCTAAATAGTATTATTAGTAACTCCAAATACTATTCTTATGTGTTTTGGTTTTCTCTTGGCTCTGCAATACTTGCAGTAATTTTAAATTATTATTTTATTAATTTCTATGGCATTATTGGTGCTGCATTAGCTACATTAATTGTTGTTGTTTTTATTAATATCTGCAAAATTATATTGATTTATATTGTCTTTAAAATACATCCTTACAACCAAAAATCTTTCAGTATTATTGGAAGTATATTTTTGATTTATGGATTTGTTTATTCCATTCCAACATTTATGAATCCCTTTGTTTCTATTTTATCGAGAAGCTTTTTAGTTCTGGTATTATTTGGAATCCCACTCTTTACACTTAGATGGTCAGTTGATATAGAAGCGCTACTAAAGCGAATTAAAAATCATCTTTAAACTAATTTTTTAGCTAAATATCGCCCTGTGTGGGATTCTTTAATAGTTGCAATATGTTCCGGGGTTCCTTGTCCAACTAAATAACCTCCATAATGCCCTGCTTCTGGTCCAAGATCAATAAGGTGGTCTGCACATTTTATCAGTTCCAGATTGTGTTCTATGACAACAATAGAATGTCCTCGTTCAATTAAGGCATTAAATGAAGTAATCAACTTTTGTATATCATGAAAATGAAGCCCAGTTGTCGGTTCATCAAAAATAAATAATACCTTTTCTTTGGTGATTCCCTGGCCAATAAATGAGGCTAGCTTAATCCGCTGTGCTTCACCACCTGAAAGTGTAGTGGAAGATTGTCCTAAAGTCACATATCCTAAACCAACATCTTGAAGTGGTTGGAGTTTTTGAGTAATCTTTTTGACTTGGTGTTTTTCAAAAAATGTAATAGCAGTATCCACCGTCATATCCAATAATTGATCTATAGAAACTTCGTTAAACTTTACTTCCTGAATCTCTTTTTTAAATCTTTTTCCTTTGCAGTGTTCACATTCAAGAATAACATCTGCCATAAATTGCATCTCTATGGTAATATTTCCCTCTCCTTTACAACTATCACAGCGGCCTCCATCTACATTAAACGAAAAGTGTTTAGGCATATACCCCCGATGCTTGGACAACTTATTTGAAGCGTAAAGTGCTCTTATTTCATCATAAGCTTTGATATAGGTGACTGGATTAGAACGAGAAGATCTTCCAATGGGATTTTGGTCTACAAACTCTACACTTTTTAGTGTATCAAGGTCACCATCTAAACTGGTAAAGGATCCTGGTTTATGACTATAAATACCAAACTCACGTAATAGAGCGGGGTAGAGTATTTTTTTGATCAAACTGGTTTTACCACTTCCCGAAACACCACTTATCACTGTCAAACAACCCAATGAGATCTTAATATCAATATTTTTTAAATTATTTTCTCGTGCCCCTTTTAAAATTAATTTTTTAGTACTTTTTCTCCTTTTTTTAGGCAGTTCAATTTCTAGATTACCATTAAGATAATCTGAAGTGAATCCTTTACTTTTTAATATTTTTTCAAAGGATCCTTGAGCAATAACTTCTCCACCAAATGTTCCTGCTTCTGGTCCAATATCCACTATATGATCTGCTGCTGCCATGATATGCTCGTCATGTTCTACCACAATAACCGTATTTCCTAAATTTCTTAAATTTTTTAATACTTTTATCAACTTTTGATTGTCTCTTGAATGTAGCCCAATTGAAGGTTCATCAAGAATATACATAGAACCCACCAAACTGCTCCCTAATGAAGTTGCTAACTGAATTCGTTGAGACTCACCACCCGACAGACTGTTCGATCTTCGGTTTAATGTCAAATAGCCCAAACCCACCTCTTGAACAAACGTGAGCCTGCTGTTAATTTCCTTTAGCAATCTACTTGCAACTTTGATATCATATTTATCAAGCTTGAGTTGTTTAAAAAATATTACCAACTCGTCAATTGAGATTTGAAGTAATTCAGGTAAACTTTTATCACTTATTTTTACATAATCTGCAGCTATTTTAAGTCTTGAGCCTTTACAAAGTTTACATGAAGTTTTCCCCCTGTAACGAGAAAGTAAGACCCTATTTTGAATTTTATAATTTTTAGCCTCTATTTTTTTAAAGAATTTATTTATTCCAGTAAAATAAGAGTTACCGTTCCATATCAATTCTTGCTGTTCTTTAGATAATTCAAAATAAGCTCTGTGAATCGGAAAGTCAAAACGATAGGCTTGATCAATTAGTTTTGAATAAAACTTACGCATACCTGTTCCTTTCCACGGAACAATTGCATGATCATAAACAGATAGGCTGGTATCCGGGATAACCAATTCAGGATCAATTCCAATCACATCACCAAAGCCTTCACAATTAGGACAGGCCCCCAGAGGATTATTAAAGCTAAATAAATGTATACTAGGCTGAATAAAATTCATTCCATCGAGTTCAAATTTATTTGAAAACTCATATCGTTTTTTGTCACTTAATCGTAACAAAGAGCAATGCCCTTTCCCTTCGTAAAATCCTATTTCAACTGCATCCGCAAGACGATTATAGAAATCCTCTTCTTGACGTATTATCAATCTATCAATGACCAAATCAAACTCTTTTTTTGGAAATTTTTCTAGGCTTTCTAATGAAAAGACCTCACCCTCATCATAAATTCTCGCAAAACCTTGTTGGATAAAGATTTTAATCTTGTCTTTGTTGGTTCTATTAACATCTTTTTTTATATGAGAAAGTAGCAAAAATCGTTCTCCATTTTTTAGTTTTTTTATTTGATTAATTACATCGGTAACACTGTCTTTTCTAACCTCTCTATTTGAAATAGGGGAGTATGTCTTACCGATTCTAGCGAATAGTAGTTTTATATAGTCATAAATTTCTGTTTTAGTTCCCACAGTAGATCTTGGGTTGGATGTGGTAACTTTTTGCTCAACAGCTATTGCTGGAGACAATCCTTTAATAAAATCCACTTTAGGTTTACTCAGCCTACCCATAAACTGACGGGCATATGAAGAAAGACTCTCCACATATCGTCTTTGGCCTTCAGCATAAAGAGTATCAAATGCTAAAGATGACTTTCCAGAACCTGATAAACCAGTCATTACTGTCATTTTATTTCTAGGAATGACAAGGTCTACATGCTTTAAATTATGAAGATGAGCCCCTTTAATGATGATATTTTTTTTCGGATCAGAATCCAAAATATTTTTCATAATGTTTTAAAAGGATACAAATTTACAATTTTAAGCTTGTAAATCTTACAGATTAATGATTGATGTTAAATATGATTTGATAAAGAAATATTTTATAATATGTTGTCTAATGTGGATCTATATAGTATTTTAAATAAATTATGTATATTTGTTTTAAATAAATGATATCGCGTATAACATAAAATTACTTAATAAAAATTTCGATTTTTTAACTGCTATTATCTTAAGTAATTT
>MDTG01044555.1_pt1 | contig 14188 bp, 15 predicted proteins | sample 811421 | NCBI WGS metagenome assembly MDTG01 (sample SAMN05326645, study PRJNA326480) | marine metagenome | isolation source: seawater | place: Pacific Ocean: South East | collected 2011 | reverse complement strand
TTGCTGATGGCAGCGGGCTCTTCACAAAAGCAATAGGAAAAGAACTCGACAGAACTGAGGCGGGGATGGGGATGAGATCTTCAAGGTACGCTATGATTGTTGATGACGGCGTTGTAACAGAAATGTTGGCAGAAGAGCCTGGCGCTTTTGAGGTATCCAGTGCAGAATTTGTATTGGGGAAGCTATAATTTTTTTTGAGAATCTTGTAGGCAATAACATATTTTAAAATTTCTTTAAGCACTAGGTATCAACACTATCTATTACTGTTTTAGAGACAGAATATGTAAAGCCCGCCTGTCCCATTGCTCGCAGATCACGGCTTCTATTGGTTTCTCTGTCTTCTTTTTTTCGATATGGACCAAGCCGCTTGCGCCTGGCCATAACAAAGGCGGCTTCTAATTCGTCCGCATCACCTGATAGATCATTCATAACCTGACTGATGACAGCATTTTCGAAACCTTTTGCCGTAAGTTTTGCTTTTATAACTTTAAAAGAGGTCCCGCGTCGCAGAAGTGACGAACATAGGTTTTCTGCGACCAACGAATCGTCCAATAATCCAGCTCTTGTGAACCGATCGACAATTTCGTTGATCCAATTATCAACTTCTGGCGACCGATTATCTGAACCACCCTCTATTCTCTTAACCTTACGTCGTAAAACAAGCTTGAACGCGTTAGTTGATGCCGCATAACGCCCTAAATAACTAAGACCCGCCTTTCTTAAAGTTTCAAAACTTAGAACATGTTTTGGCACTTTATTTCCAATCTCTTTCTAATAGTACTCATCCTACAATCCAAAAAATGTTTTAAAAGCTGGTGATTCTTGCCTACTTTATTACAATATTTTTTGGTCAGTTTAGGAAAATTTATTGTTCGCTATACTGTTCCAACATAATAATATTTGGTAACTATCATTAGTATTATTAATTACGTAGAAAAGCCATGCAGACAGAATCAATGTTCCCAGAATTAGCTACGCCGTTGACCCGGTCGACGGGAATATTGGCGAGTCAAACCTTGTTAGAAATGGCAACAGCAGGAAAAATATCATCTGACTTGCCTATAACGGAGGCGCAAGTTCAACCAGCGAGTCTTGATCTCAGGCTAGGGGCTGTAGCTTACAGGGTTCAGGCAAGTTTCCTGCCTGGCCCGCATTCGACCGTACTAGACAAACTTAAATCGCTTGAAATGCATCAATTTTCTCTAATTGATGGAGCCGTTTTGGAGAAAGGCTGCGTTTACATTGTGCCTTTGCAGGAAGCACTCAATTTGAATTCCGGTATTTCAGGTACAGCAAACCCAAAGAGTTCCACTGGTCGAATTGACGTATTTACACGGCTTCTCACCGACTTTACGTCAGAGTTTGAAACAGTTCAAAACGGATATAAGGGCCCCCTTTATGCTGAAATTAGCCCCAGAACGTTCAGCATTGTTGTGCGACAAGGTTCAAGTCTAAACCAGGTTAGGTTTCGACGAGGTACGCCACCAGCGGCAGATGCTGCAATGAGGCGCCTCCAAGAAACGGAAGGGCTAGTAGATAAAAAAAGTGGACCTATTGATATAAAAGATGGCGTAGCTATAAGCGTCAATTTATCTGGCCACAAAGACTCTGACCTAGTCGGCTATAAGGCTAAACCGCACACATCTCTCATTGACGTAGATAAAATCGGTGTATGTGCAATAGGCGACTATTGGGATCCCGTGTACAACTCTTCCAGTAAAAATGGCCGCTTAATACTTAATCCAGATGAATTCTATATACTAATGTCAAAAGAATACGTATCCGTACCATTAGATTACGCTGCCGAAATGCGGGCATATGACACTAAGGTTGGTGAATTTCGTGTTCACTACGCCGGCTTTTTCGACCCCGGATTTGGCCATGCCGCAAGCGGAGGACAAGGAACGAGAGCTGTTTTGGAAGTCAGGTCACATGACGTTCCATTTTTGATCGAGGACGGGCAGACAGTTTGCCGGTTGATTTACGAACAAATGACACAAATACCAGAAAAAATTTATGGCGCAGGTGGAATTGGATCCAACTATCAAGGTCAAGGATTAAAACTTTCAAAGCATTTTAATGGCTAGAAAGTTCTTCCAGCTTATTTTCCTATCTCTTCTAAAGCTTAAGGCTGAGAATAAGCAACCCATCATTGAAACTAAACTTGAATAATCGATGCAACTACTATTGATTAGAGTTGACTTTCCCTTTAATTTTCTGTCGGCAAAAGAAATTAAATTATTACACTAGGGCAAATTTGATTGATTGAGGGAGTGTCGCATGGAAAGATCCCATAAATATTTTGAATGGACGGGAAAAACCGATGCACGAGCACTTGAAATACTCAGTGGATCCGGTGGAGTTGTAGTCAGCGCTACAAAAGTTGGTTATATCATTATGACGACAGATCTAAAAGGTCTGGAGAGAAAATTTGACATTAAAAGTCGGAACCGAAATAAACCCGGTGTTGTATTATGTGGGTCTATGGCCCAGTTAGAAGAACTTTCTTTGTTAAACGATGAAATTCGAGCATTTTATCAGGAACATTGGGATAGGGATATACTTTTGGGATGCATTTTACCTTGGAAAGAAAAGGGGAAAACTTTTATTCCAAAAGACGGCGCCAAAGAGCTTATGATGGATACAAGGGAGACAAGCTGCTTTGTAATAAAGTTTGGGGTCCCATCGGAAATGCTCGCTCAGACCCTCTGGGAAGAACATAAAAAGTTAGTTTTCGCAAGTTCCGCTAATCCATCTGGCTCAGGAAATAGAGGCGTTGTCTCCGGCATTGGAGATAAAATCGAAAACGGTGCGGATCTCATAATCGGGGCTGACGATTATGTTGCTTCGATACAGCCAGATAAGGATGAGAAAAGCCGTTATGAGCAAGGTGTAATGGTTTCTATGGTCGATGACGAAGGACAATTAGTGCCCGTTCAAAACGGAAATAGAGGTATTCTTCCAGCTCCCACATTAATACGAAAGGGCTTGAGCGTCGATTTAATAACAACAATACTCAGCGATCACTTTAATACTTGGAACTATCGGCAAGGTGCGTATTATTGAGATATTTGGATAACTGGAAACATTAGCATAATCGAAGCGGCTACATTAAAAATAAAATTTAATAGTTACTTTTTAGGCCCATATTTCAACACTAGGGGTTAAAACCTGAAAGTTGCAGACACGATTAGTTTTGTACTAAGCTATGGGATTTTTTTTGGTGATTAGATCTGTAAACCTCGCTAGGGGTGGAACGTCATTTGTTTTAGGAGGTTTATTGTGGTTACAGCTGTAATGCCTACATACGGACGCATTGATATTGCCTTTGAACATGGAGAAGGCTCATATCTCTATGACACTAATGGGGAAAAATATCTAGATTTTGCCACCGGGATAGCGACAAACTCTTTAGGTCATTGCCATCCACATTTAGTAGCCGCTGTGCAAGAACAGGCCCGTAAACTCTGGCATGTTTCGAACCTGTACAATATACCCGAGCAACAGCGATTTGCTGACAGATTAGTGGAAAACTCCTTTGCCGATACGGTTTTTTTCTGTAATTCCGGTGCGGAAGCTATCGAGGGGTGTTTGAAGGTCGCTCGCAAATACCACTTTGAAAACGGAGAACCAGAGAGAGAAGAGATAGTTTGCGCGACCGGAGCTTTTCACGGCCGGACTTTAACCACTCTCTCTGCTGGGGACAGCGAGAAATATAGGGAGGGTTTTGGACCGCGCCCCGAAGGCTTTCACCATGTAGCGTTTGGAAATTTAAATGAAATGAGAGCTGCTATGTCTGCAAAAACAGCGGCTATTCTGGTGGAGCCCATACAGGGAGAAGGGGGTATAAATCCCGCGTCAACAGCCTACCTGAAAGCATTGCGAGAGATCGCTGATGAATTCAACGCATTACTAATTTTTGATGAGGTACAGTGTGGAATGGGTAGGTCAGGGAAATTGTTTGCCTATGAGCTGGCAGATGTAACACCCGATATAATGGGCCTAGCAAAAGGAATTGGTGGAGGATTTCCCGTTGGGGCCGTTCTTGCAACAGAAAAGGCTGCTTCCGGTATGGTGCCAGGAACCCACGGATCTACATATGGCGGTAATCCCCTGGCTATGGCGGCTGCGAATGCCGTTTTAGATGTAATAAATAAACCAGCTTTCCTCTCCTCAGTCATCACGAAAGGAAGCAAACTGAAGGATGACCTCAAATCACTAGTTGAAAAGCACCCATCAGTTTTAGAATCAGTCCGCGGCGTTGGTCTGATGCTGGGCGTTAAAAGCATTGGCCCTAATCTGGAGTTAATGACAGCCCTGCGGGAAAATAAATTGCTCACGGTAGTGGCTGGAGAAAATGTCGTCAGAATTTTGCCTCCTCTTAATGTAAGCGAAAACGAATTAGAGGAAGGTGTACAGAAGATAGACCAGGTATGCAGTAAAATAACTGGGTAGAAAATACCTCCCTCAAAGCTTAGCGTCGAAATAAAAGAGAAAATCAATATGACATTGGGTGACAACCGCAAGATGCCGGTGAATCAGAATCATTTTCTGGATTTAAAAGATCTTTCTGGCAGTGCGCTGCGAAAAATTCTAACGCAGGCTACCGAAATGAAAAGCCATCGGGAAGATGGATATAAGCCTCTTTCGGGAAAAACTTTAGCTATGATTTTTGAGAAACCGAGTACACGAACCAGGGTCTCTTTTGAGGTGGGTATGAAGGAGCTTGGCGGCGACGTTGTCGTACTAAGTGGTGACGAGTTACAAGCAGCTCGAGGGGAAAGCATTGCAGATACAGCGCGAGTGCTATCACGATATGTAGATGGAATTATGATAAGAACCTTCGGAGAAGATAAAATTCGGGAAATGGCCGAATATTCTTCCGTTCCTGTCATCAATGGTCTAACAGATAGTTCCCATCCATGCCAACTAATGGCCGATGTAATGACCTTCGAGGAGCACCGTGGCCCGATCAAAGGGAAGACCGTAGCGTGGAGCGGAGACGGAAATAATATGGCCTCATCTTGGATACACGCTGCAACAAAGTTTGATTTCAAATTAAATATCGCCTGCCCAATAGAATGCAGACCAAACCATGCGTTATTGGATTGGGCTAATAAGCAGAAAAAACATGTCGATCTTTTCCATGACCCTAGAGCCGCAGTAGAAAATGCTGACTGTGTAGTAACAGATACGTGGGTCTCTATGGGAACTGACGCTAAGAACCAACATAATCTACTGACCCCTTTTCAGGTAAATAAAAAATTAATGGAAGCTGCCTCACCGGAAGCAGTTTTCTTACATTGTTTACCTGCACACAGGGGAGAAGAAGTGACAGCCGAAGTAATTGACGGTTCCCAGTCCTTAGTTTGGGATGAAGCAGAAAACCGCCTGCATGCGCAAAAGGCTGTTTTGGTGTGGTGCATGACGTAATCATGGCAACAAAACAAGCAAATTTCCAAGATAGTATATTACCCTTTCAAGTAGAGCCGTATTATCTCCGAGGACGCCTCGTCAGACTCAAAAATGCCTCAAATACCATTTTGCACCGGCACAACTATCCAGAACCAGTCGCTAAACTGCTTACGGAGATGCTGATTCTTGCGCCATGTTTGTCCAGCTCCCTGAAGTACGATGGAATATTCACTTTGCAGGTCAGTGGGCAAGATCCTATTAAAACCCTATTGGTTGATGTGACCAGCGAAGGTGCCTTGAGGGCTTATGCTGCTTTTGATAGCGAAAAATTAAACGATCATACAACCACTGACCCATTACAAAAATTAACAAGAGGTGGATATATAGCATTCACTGTTGACCAGGGCAAAAATGAAGAGCGATATCAGGGCATAGTGGAGTTGAACAAAAATAATCTAACTGATTGTGTTCATGATTATTTTCGAACCTCTGAACAAATAGAAACCATTATAAACTTGGCCGTAGAAAAATCACCGTCTGGAAAATGGCGTGGTGCCGCTATAATCATACAAAAAGAAGCATTCCCTGGAGGTCAAAAATTACCTATTGGCGCCACCCAAGAAGACTACGAAGAAGCCTGGCGCAATGCTGCAATTATGCTTGCCAGCTGTACAAAACAAGAATTGTTATCTACAGCCGATAGGCCAAATGAACTCTTGTATAAATTATTTCATGAAGTCGGCGTGCGTATTTATCCAAAAAAATATCTCAAAGATAAATGTCGATGCTCGATAGAAAAAATTGAAAATATGCTTTCAAGTCTCAGCTCTGATGAGAGAGAGGACTTGAAAGTTGATGGAAAAATCATTGTGACATGTGAATTTTGCAAAGGTGAGCAAACATATGACGAACGAAGACTTGAAAAACTAATCTCAACAAAACATGATGGTTAAAGGTTAGGAAGAATTGTGCGAGTGCATATGTTCGAGATTAAAAGACTACTGTTAGGTTTTAAGCCACTGTATCTGGTGATGCTTTTATCATCCGTACTGGTATGCTGTAAAACTACAGGTATTGACCCGCGCATACCTGAACTGACCTTCAGTCATCGACCTGACATTCGTCTAGATGTAGCTAAAATTACCGTAATCAATGAATACACAATGCCGTTTAAGAAGCCCAACATCGAACATATAGCGCCAATATCTCCTGGAGCCAGCGCAGAAAGATGGGCTTCAGATATACTAATTCCAACAGGAGATCAGCTTGAGGCTCAATTTGTTATTACTTCAGGATCAATCATTGAAAGCGCCTTGAAAACCCAAAAAGGTTTCAAAGGGATTTTTGCGATCGAGCAATCAAAACGATATACCGCAACTGTGAATGTCCGTTTAGAAATTTTTGACGGTTCCCGAAGAATAGCAACAATTAATGCAGAAGCTAAACGAACACATACGCTCCGAGAAGATGCTACCCCAAATTTGAAAACCAGCTTATGGTATAACCTGGTGGAAAATTTAATGGCTACATTTGATGCAGAAATAAGACGGCAAGTTGACTTGTATTTAAAAGATTTTCTCCAGTAACAACTGCAAGTTTTAGATCAGTCATGACAGTGCTCTCAATTCAATCAAGCGTTTCCTTTGGATACGTCGGGAATAGTATAGCCATACCCACATTGCAAAAACTAGGACACGATTGTTGGTACATTCATACAGTTTATTTCTCTAATCATCCCGGTCATAAAGAGTTTTCAGGTGAATTTGCCAAACCGAAAACGATACATGAAAAAATCCAAAAAATTAGAGAAATTGGGGGTTTAAGTAATTGTGAGGCGGTATTATCCGGTTATCTTGGTCTACCCTCGAATGCAAGAATAGTCAGCAATGCCGTCGACCATATAAGGAAAATCAATGAGAACAGCTTTTATGTACTTGATCCAGTCATTGGTGATGATAACAAAATTTTTGTAAAAAGAGGCGTGCTTTCCGCTGTTCGCGATATACTTCTTCCAAAAGCAGATTTTGTGGTACCAAATAAGAGTGAGCTTTTCTGGCTTTCCGGCCAAGCTGTCGATGACACCTCAACGATGATTTCAGCCGCACGCAAGCTTTTACAAAATGGTCCACGAACTATCTTCGTCACAGGCCTGGTTGAGGATAAGCAAATTGCTAATTACGCTATTAACAGAATCGGAGTTTGGAGAGCAGCTGGACGATATATTGACAAAAAATTTAATGGTACTGGAGATTTTTTTTCCGCTTTAGTAACAGGATTACTTTTAAACGGTTACGATGTTCCCGATTTGTTATCGATAGCAACCAGCGCGTGCGAACTATTAACTTTGAAAACGAAAAAAAGAGGAACAAAAGAATTAGCTGTTGTACCTTCTCTTCAAGAACTAAATCTTGAAAAGATCGGCGTTTCTGTTGAAAAAATAGCTTAATTTAAAAAACTTTTGCCGATTAGTTTAAAAGATGGCGCTTCGCAAAAATCTCCGCAATTTGAACCGCATTCAAGGCTGCCCCCTTTCTTAAATTGTCTGATACACACCAAAAAACAAGACCGTTCTTGACGGTGGGGTCCCGTCTTAGTCTACTTATATAAACTGCATCTTCGCCTGCGCACTCTTGCTGCGTAACATAGCCGCCACTTTCCCGATGATCTACAACGACAACACCTGGAAAATTGTTCAAAGCTTCGCGCGCTTCGGCTTCATCTATTTGCCTTGTAGTTTCTATGAATACTGCCTCTGCATGCCCAATAAAAACAGGCACCCTTACGCAGTGCGCAACAACTTCTATATCTGGATCAAGAATTTTTTTTGTTTCGGCGACCATTTTCCATTCTTCTTTAGTAAAACCATCGTCCATAAAAATATCAATGTGAGGAATACAGTTAAACGCTATCTGTTTACTGAATTCTTTATTTTCCACAGGATCATTTACGTAAACAGCTCTAGTCTGGTTAAACAGCTCATCCATCCCCGAATTTCCCGCTCCAGAAACAGACTGATAAGTAGAGACAACAACCCGTTTAATTTTGTAAAGGTCATGAAGGGGCTTTAAGGCCATTACCAACTGGGCAGTAGAGCAATTTGGATTTGCGATAATGTTTCGTTTCTCATAAGCAGCTATATCCGAGCCATTCACTTCGGGAACAATGAGCGGTATGTCAGGCTCCATTCTCCATTTTGAGCTATTATCGATCACAACTGCGCCTTTAGAGGCAACTTTGGGACCAAATTCACCTGAAATGGCACCGCCTGCAGAAAATAAAGCTATATCTACACCAGAAAAGTCATAAGAATCCAGACCTTGCACTTTAAGGCTTCTATCCTCCCCGTAAGAGACTTCCTTGCCAATAGATTTGCTCGAGGCCAATGCTATAATTTCGTCAGAAGGAAAACTGCGTTCCTCGAGCGTTTGTAACATTTCCCTTCCCACAGCGCCCGTTGCGCCCACAACTGCAACTTTAATACCCATAATTTATCTCTGATAAACTTCCATAAAATTTCTACTTCAATTATTTTTATTTAGGAGATATCCGAAATATTGCCATCAGTGGTCTCAGACAGACCGATCTAATTTACCAACAATGTTGTCTATCATAACGTTAGTGGAAACTAGCTTCATTCCGTCTTGCATAATATCTGGAGTTCGAATTCCTTCAGCCAAAACATCTTGAATAGCGCTCTCTATTAAGTCTGCATCATCTGGCATATCGAACGAATATCGAAGCGACATAGAAAAACTAAGCAGCTCCGCTATGGGGTTTGCCATTTCCTTCCCTGCAATATCAGGAGCGGATCCATGAACGGGCTCATATAGCGCATATCTTTTTTGTGTCGTCTCATCAACTGCTCCGAGGGAAGCCGATGGCAACATACCAAGCGAACCTGTCAGCATCGCCGCACAATCCGATAACATGTCGCCGAATAGATTATCAGTGACAATCACATCAAATTGTTTTGGGTTTCTTACCAATTGCATGCCACAGTTATCCGCATACATGTGTTCTGTTTCCAAACCTTCGGCTTCATTTTCAAATAAATTGGTCATAACGTCACGCCACAGAACACCAGACATCATAACGTTTGCCTTCTCAACTGATGTAACTTTTTTCCGCCTTTTACGGGCGAGGTCCATGGCTACTCGTCCTATCCTTTCTATCTCCGGCGTCGTATATAAGTTTGTGTCATACCCTTTCCTTATTCCGTCAGGCAGATCTTCGATCCCCCTAGGCTCCGCGAAGTAGATGCCACCCGTCAATTCCCGGAGGATAAGAATGTCCAGTCCTTCGATAACTTCCTTTTTTAGTGTTGATGAATCCACCATCGCATCAAAAACCATTGCTGGCCGAAGATTAGCGAAAAGATCCATCTCCTTTCGCAATCGGAGCAAACCCCGTTCCGGTTTAAGGTCAAAAGGCAAATCATCATACTGAGGGCCACCTACAGACCCAAAAAGAATCGCATCGGCGGCCAATGCGTCCGTGAGGGTCTCATCCGTTAGAGGAGTGCCGTGTGCGTCATATGCGGCGCCCCCTACTAAGCCTTCTTGAAGATCAAACGATACAGATCTTTTTGCAGCCAACCAATCAACAACTCTTAAGACTTGGGAGACTACCTCAGGACCGATCCCATCACCTGGAAGCACTAATAACTTTCTATTTGAGGCCAACTTTTCATCCCTTTTTTAAACTGCTTACAACATTCACAACTTTTTTGAATCTATTCAGGCCCATGGTTGTTCCGTAGCCCTTTTCTTTTCAAAACTATCTATATTTTTTTCTTTCTCCATCGTGAGTCCGATATCATCTAAACCGTTTATTAGACAGTGCTTTCTAAACTCATCAATTTCAAAGGTAACCTTTTCCCCATCTGGGCGAGTGATCTCTTGAGCCTCGAGATCTATATCCAACACTGCGTTGGCTCCATTTTCTGCATCGTCCATTAACTGGTCTAATTGCTGTTTATTCACAACAATTGGCAGAATACCGTTCTTAAAACAATTGTTGTAAAAAATATCCGCAAAGCTTGTCGCAATAACACATTTTATTCCAAAGTCCAAAAGGGCCCATGGCGCATGTTCACGCGACGAACCGCATCCAAAATTATCGCCTGCCACAATTATATTTGAATCTCTATAACTTGGCTTATTCAAAACGAACTCTGGATTTTCAGATCCATCTTCCGTATACCTAAGTTCCGTAAATAAGTGTTTTCCTAAACCAGACCGTTTTATTGTCTTTAGGAATTGCTTAGGAAGAATTTTGTCCGTATCTATGTTGATCATGTTAAAAGGAGCCGCTACGCCACGGAGCTTTGTGAATTTTTCCATTATTTTCCCTTTAAAATTCTCTTACGTCCACAAGGTGACCTCTTATGGCCGCCGCCGCCGCCATCGCGGGACTTACAAGATGTGTTCTGCTCCCAGGACCCTGTCTACCTTCAAAGTTTCGATTGGAGGTCGATGCACAACGTTCGCCTGGTTGTAATCTATCTGCGTTCATTGCAAGACACATTGAACATCCAGGTTCCTGTCTCCAATCAAAACCTGCTTCCTTAAAGATTTCCACAAGACCCTCCTCTTCTGCTTGAAGTTTAACCAATCCTGAACCGGGCACTATCATTGCATGGACCCAATCTGCCACTTTTTTACCTTTGGCAATTTTTGCTACCTCCCGCAGGTCCTCTATCCTAGCATTGGTGCACGAACCGATGAAAACCCTATTGATCTCTAATTCCGATATTGGCGATCCAGGTGTCAGCCCCATATATTCGATTGACCTTTCCGTTTTTGATCTTCTTGCTGGATCTTCTATGTCCTCAGGCCGTGGTATGTGACCTGTAATGGGCAGTACTTCTTCAGGATTTGTTCCCCATGTAACTTGAGGGCTTATCGTGGAAGCTTTTAGATCACACTGTTTATGGTATAATGCTCCAGGATCGGAAGGTAAAGTTTTCCAAAACTGAAGAGCCTGTTCAAAGGCACCCGCCTTTGGAGCCATAGGCTTACCTTTCAAATATTCAAAGGTCGTCTCATCGGGCGCTATCATACCAGCGCGAGCGCCCGCCTCTATAGCCATGTTGCAAACTGTCATCCGAGCTTCCATCGATAGACGGCGTATCGTGGTACCCCCAAATTCAATAACGTGTCCGGTTCCACCTGCCGTGCCGATTTTTCCAATTATGGCTAATATTAAATCCTTTGCGGTGACACCAACTGGTAGGTCTCCATTTACTTCAACCAGCATATTTTTTGCTGGTTTTTGAATTAAAGTTTGTGTGGCCAAAACATGTTCAACTTCCGATGTTCCTATACCGAATGCGAGTGCCCCAAAAGCTCCGTGCGTTGCAGTATGACTATCTCCACAGACCATGGTCATGCCTGGTAACGTAAATCCTTGCTCTGGCCCTATAATATGTACGATTCCTCGTCTTGGATCATCAAGCCCAAAGTATGGTACGTTGAAGGCCTTAACATTCTCCTCGAATGTTTCGACTTGGATCCGGGAGTCTTCTTCTTGTATTCCAAGAGAAAGGTCCGTCGTCGGCGTATTATGATCCGCTACACCCAAAGTCAAATCGGTGCGACGTACTTTTCTTCCCGCTTGTCTCAAGCCCTCGAACGCCTGCGGTGTAGTAACCTCGTGTATTATATGGCGATCGATATATACCAGGCACGTACCATCAGCTTGGACATCAACCAAATGCGCATTCCAAATTTTGTCAAATAGCGTTCTCGGTTTAGCCATCTCAAGTTTTCCCCTTTGGTGGACGGAGGGAGAGTCTAAACTTCACGATAAGCTCAAAAAACATTATAAGCCATCCAAATATAGCCGGTCCTGCGGCCAACCTTAAAAATTCCAATTAATGAACGATCAGCTAAGCTTAGCTCCCTTCTCTTGTAACTTTTTCAAGAGCAACTCATTAAGAGCTTACCTTCTTGCCAGACCGATCAATCTTTTCAGCAATTCTAGCTGATTTTCCTCTTCTTTCTCTAAGATAATAGAGTTTAGCGCGACGTACCTTGCCGCGTCGAACGACTTCTATCTTATCAATCCGAGGGGAATATAGAGGAAATATTCTTTCAACTCCTTCACCGTAGGATATTTTACGAACAGTAAAGTTGGAATTTATTGAATTTGCTTTTCGAGCTATACAGACACCTTCAAAAACCTGAATTCTCTCCCGCGTTCCTTCTACAACTTTAACATACACCTTCAAAGTATCGCCGGGTGAGAAATCTGGTATAGATCGCTCTTGAGAGATCCTCTCCATTTCTCCTTTATTAACTTCTTCAACTATATTCATCGCCTTTACTCCAAATCTAATCTATTGATCTGTTATTAAAATCTAATTTTGCGCCTTGCTGCTCTGATAAATCTCCCAAAGGTCTGGGCGGTAATTTCGTGTAACCATTTCCGACTGCTGTTTCTTCCAAAGAGCTATCTTTCTATGATTACCCGACAAAAGAACATCTGGTACCGCACGTCCCTCCCAAATCCGGGGAAAAGTGTATTGCGGATACTCTAGCAAGCCTCCTTCAAAACTTTCTTCATTCAAGCCCTGTTCCGATCCTATTACTCCAGGCAGCAATCTCACCGTTGCATCCAACAACGCTTGGGCCGCTATTTCACCGCCCGAAAGCACAAAATCTCCCAAACTAACCTCTTCCATCTCGTGGGCCTCTATGACACGCTGATCAATACCCTCGTAACGCCCGCAAACTAACACAACCCCAGGTTCGAACGCTAGTTCTTTGGCAAAAGCCTGATCAAAACGCCGGCCACGCGGTGAAAGGCATATTCGGCGCCCCGGGATTTCAGATACAGCCTCCAATGTTCTGTCCAACACATCAGGTCTTAAAATCATTCCTGGACCCCCTCCATAAGGAGAACTATCTACCGTTTTATGCTTATCTGTCGCAAATTCTCTAATATCAAATGTTTTCAAAGACCAAATACCACGATCTAGAGCTTTGCCACATACCGACGTCCCTAACGCTCCTGGGAAAATTTCTGGGAATAATGTAACAATTACTGCATTCCAGGATTGTCGCGCATTACTTGAAATCATTGTTTTATCAACCTATTTTTCGTCACCTAATAAACCTGCTGGAATTTCCACGATCATTTTCTGCTTAATCAAATCAATATCTGGAACCGTATCGTTGTTAAATGGTATTAATATTGTGTTTTCTAATCCATCCATAGCTATTTCTACTATATCTCCGGCACCAAAGTTATGCATAGCTACGACCACTCCTGCTTTTTGGCCGTGTCTTTTGTATACGACCAGCCCTATGAGATCCGCATAATAGAATTCGTCCTCGCCGGTATTTGGCAACCTATTTCTTGGAATGAACAATTCTGTTCCCTTCAAGGCTTCGGCTTGGGTCCTTGTAGTTACTCCCATTATGCTCACAAGCAGCATACCCTTCGCTCGTCCCATTAGATTTAGATCAAAACTCTTCCCTTCCTTATCATGCAGCGGACCATAATCAGTAATGGATTCCCCTATTTCGGTGTAACTTTTGACGCGAACCACTCCTTTAACCCCATGTGGCCCCACTATCACACCTAAACATAGCGCATCAGACAATCAGACACCTATTTTCTAATGAATTCGATAATTATTTTTCCTCTTCTGCCGGGGCTTCTGCTGCTGCCTCTTCTGCCGGGGCTTCTGCTGCTGCCTCTTCTGCCGGAGCTTCTGCTGCTGCCTCTTCTGCCGGAGCTTCTGCTTCTGCCTCTTCTGCCGGAGCTT
>MDTG01151124.1_pt1 | contig 14189 bp, 9 predicted proteins | sample 811421 | NCBI WGS metagenome assembly MDTG01 (sample SAMN05326645, study PRJNA326480) | marine metagenome | isolation source: seawater | place: Pacific Ocean: South East | collected 2011 | reverse complement strand
GTCCCCGGCTCCGTCCCCGGCCCCGGCCCCGGCCCCCACCAACCCGCCCCTGGACCCGATCCAAGCCGCGATCGCCAAGCGCCTCCGCCCCACCGCTCCCCCGCCCGAGCCAACGCCCCGCCGCCGCTTCCTGCGCCGCGAGGGCCCCCTCCGCCCCGCGCGTCCGCCGCGCCCGCGCGAGAAGAGCGTGCTCGAGGAGCACAAGCGCTACCGCCAGGTCTGGTCCCGTCGCCCGGGCGACGCCGCCAAGAGCTCGCCGGCCTTCATGATCGCGGGCTTCCTGCACCTCGCCCTGCTGGTGGCGCTCTCCTTCTGGACGATCGCGGTCCACCTCGAGCGGGACTACCAGCCGGTCGACGTGACCCTGCGCAAGCAGAAGACGGTCACGGTCACCGCCGGGACCCAGCAGGAGCAAGCGGCCCTCAACGCGCTCGCGGACGCGACCAAGCGCGACCTGGAGATGCTCAACGAGTCGGCCACCGACGACCCCTTCCACGAGGCGCGCGGCGACGCCTCGGGCCAGGTCAACGTGTTCGGGGCTGGGGGCGGCGGGCGCTCGGGCGTCGGGCGCGGCGGCCGGATCGATCGCCGGGGCGGCGCCAGCAAGGCCAGCGACGGGGCGCTCCAGGGCGGGCTGGAGTGGCTCGCGCGGCACCGCACCGACGAGGGCGCCTGGGCCGCGCTGGCCGAGCAGCACCCCGACCCCGACCAGAGCGAGGCCAGCCCCTTCAAGGGCGGGGACCTGGCCCAGACCGGGATGGCGCTGCTCTGCTTCCTGTGCGCCGACCACGGGCCCGAGAAGGCGGGGCCCTACCAGGGTCTGGTGCAGAAGGCCGAGGACTGGCTGATCCGCCGGGTCGGCGCCCGCGGGACCCTGCGCAAGCTGAACCGGCGGCGGCCGGTGTGGCAGTACGCCTACGAGCACGCGATCTGCACGCTGGCGCTCTCCGAGTGCCTCGCACGGCGCAAGACCCCGGCCCTCGAGAAGGCCGTCGGGCGGGCGGTCAAGTTCATCCTCAACAGCCAGACCAAGCTCGGCTGGCGCTACGGCTACGGACGCAGCGACTCCGACACCAGCGTCACGAGCTGGATGCTCCTGGCGCTCAAGTCTGCCGAGCACGCCGGCGTCAGCGTCCCGGCCGAGAGCTACGAGCGGGTCCGGCGTTGGCTGGACGAGGTCAGCAACGACGACGGCACGACCCACTACATGCCCCGCAGTCGGATCACGCCCGCCATGAACGCCAGCGGCCTCTTCATGCGCGTGATGCTGGGCGAGAAGCCCAACGCCTTGCGCAACCGGCGCGGGGCCCAGCGGGTCGGCCGCAGCCAGCTCGTGATCAAGCAGGGCGGGATCCAGAACCTCTATCACATCTACTACGCGGCCCTGGCCATGTATCAGGTCGGCGGCGACCTGTGGCGCGAGTTCAACCCGCGGATCCGGGACGGCCTGGTCGCGACCTCGCGCAAGGGGAGCGGCTGCGAGCGCGGCTCCTGGAAGGGGATCGGCTTCATTCGCGAGCCGGTGCTCTCGACGGCCTTCGCGACCCTGACCCTCGAGACCTACTACCGCTACCTCCCCGTCCACGACGGGATCGAGCACGACGCGCCCGGCGCGGTGACCAAGGCGGCCGAGCTGAGCGAGGGCGAGCGCCTGCTCGGCAACGCCGAGGTCGCGCTCGACTACGCCCGCAAGGAGGGCGCGAGCGCGGGCGAGGTCCTCGCGGCCGAGGCGGCCTACACGCGCGCGCTCGCGGCCCTCCGCCAGGAGTCCGCCAAGTGGGCGCTCCAGGAGGAGGCCCTGGTCCGCCTGGTGGAGCTGGCGAGCCTCGGGCGCGACCGCGCGCGGGTCCTGGCCGCCGTCGAGGCCTACCTCGCCGCCTTGCCTTCGGGGCAGAAGGCGAACCCCAAGGTGCTGCGCGTGCGCCGGCTGGAGCGCTTCGGCGCCGTCCTGGCGCAGGTCCAGGCCGCCTTGCGCGGCAAGGAGGCCGAGGCTCGGCGCGCGGCCGAGGAGGCGGCGCTGGCGCTGGAGCGGGTGCTCGAGCGCGAGGTGCACTCGCTCGAGAAGTGGAGCGAGGAGCGGAGCGAGGCCGAGGAGCTCGTGTCCCGCCTGACCGAGCTGCGCACGCAGCTGGCCTTCGCCGACGACCCCAAGCGAGCGATCCGGGAGGGCTGGGAGCAGGTCGCCCACACCCGGCCGCAGGGCCCGCTCAGCCGGGTCGAGCGGCGCCTGTGCGTGGCGCTGCTCCTGCACGCCAGCGAGCGCTTCTCGGTCGCGGTCGAAGAGCACGACGAGCGCGCGCTGGTCGAGGGCGAGCAGGCGATCGTGCAGCTCGACCAGCGGCGAATGGAGCTCCGCCTGCCGCCCGAGGAGCGGGCCCGGGTCCAGCCCATGGCGGAGCGGGCGCGGGTCTCCTTCCTGGCCGCGCTCTTGACTCATCGCCGCTACGCGCGCGCCGCCGAGGCCGCGGGGGGCTTCCATCGCCGCTACCCCCAGAGCACCTTCCGGGAGCAGGCCGAGACGGTCGAGCGGGGCGCCCTGAGCCAGATCGTCCGCCAGGGACGCGCGGACGAGCGCCAGCGAGCGCGCCTGAACGAGATCCTCGTCCGCTACGCGCGGCGCAAGCCCGACCTCGCGCCGGCCGAGCGGATCGCGCTGGCCGAGCTGCTCGAGCGCGCCGGCAACGCCGCGCTGGCGATAGAGCAGCTGCGCGAGGTGGTGACCGGCGCCGACGCCAAGCTGCGGCCCGACGCCCTCCTGCGTCTGGCGCGGATCGCGCGCAGCCAGGGGCGGATCAAGGACGCCCACGGGCTGCTCGACCAGATCGGCGCGGGCGGGCAGGACCGGCTGGACGTGATGCTCGAGCGCTGCCGCTGCTGGCGAGCGAACCGCAAGTCCTCCCGGGCGCTGAGCGAATACCTCGAGCTGCTGCAGATCCTCGCTGGCAAGGAGGTGGCGGCGCAGTGGTGGCAGATCGCCTACGAGGCGGGCGAGGCCTACCTCGAGTGCGGCCAGGTCGATGCGGCGCGCCACTTCCTGGAGGAGCTGCGCCAGAAGGACCGCAGCTTCGGCGGCGACGAGGCGCTGCGGAGCAAGTTCCTGGCGCTGATGCGCAAGGTCGACGTGATGTAGGCGCTCGGCGGCGCTCACCGAGCGGCGCGGTCTCGAGGCTGCGGGTTCTGCAGCCCGGCTGCGAAGTCCGCAGAGGCAGCGCCTCGAGCTCCCCCGCGCGCTGCGCTTCGGACCTGGCACGCACATTGCGAACCCTCTCGAGCAGCGACCGCGCGAGAGAGGGGATATCTCATGAAGGAGCTGATCGAGGGGCAGGCCCGGAGGGCGAAGGTCCCCGTGAACCGCGCCCGGTTCCTGGCCGCCGCCCTGTTCCTGGCCACCTCCCTGCTCGTCGCGCCCGCCGCGGCGGGCGAGCCCGACCTGGCCAGCCTGCGGCGGAAGCTGCTCTCCGCGGCCAAGCGCGGCGACATGGACCAGACCCGCCGCTACGTCAACGAGCTGACGGACCACGACGACGCCCAGGTCACGGACGCGCTCCTCTACCTGGGCACCCAGCGGCATGGGTTCTACGGCCTCGCGCTCCAGCGCCTGGTCGACTCGCTCCGGTCCGCGGGTCTCCGCCGCCTCCAGGACCGCGCCTTGCGGAGCAAGCGCTGGAAGGAGCGCCTGCTCGCCGTGGAGGCCAGCTGGCGCCGCGGCGAGGCCAGCGACGACAAGACGATCCGGCTCGCGATCCGGGAGGAAGACGACTTTCGCGTCCTGCGGGTCGCGGTCGCTGCGGCGCGCGAGCGCCGGCTGGTGAAGGCGATCCCGCACCTGATCGACCTGGTCGACGACCTGGGCGAGGACGACGTCTCGGTGGTCGCCCACGAGGCGGGCGAGGCCCTGCGCGCGATCAGCGGGCGCCAGCTCTACACGGTCGACGGGTGGCGGACCTTCTGGGAGGAGGAGGGCGCGGGCTTCGTGATCCCGACCGAGGTCGAGCACGAGTCCGCCCCGCGCGGGCCGCGCACCCAGCTGCGCGTCCAGCCGACCTTCTTCAGCGTGCAGCTGCTGAGCAAGCGGGCCGTGTTCGTGATCGACGTCTCGGGCTCCATGAGCGGCGAGAGCTTGCGGCGGGTCAAGCAGCAGCTGAGCACGCTCCTGGGAGAGCTGAGCTCCGAGACCCGCTTCCTCCTGCTGGCCTACTCGGGCGCAACGTGGGCCGAGCGGTCGAGCAAGCCCGGCGCGCGTGAGCGGCCGCTCCCCGAGACGCAGGGGGGCTCCCGCTGGCTGAAGCGCTCGGCCAAGCGCCTGACCGGCGCCACCCGCGGCACGATCAAGAAGGCCCGCGCGTGGATCGACGCGCTCGAGGCCGGCGGCTCGACCTACACCGCCGAGGCGATCTTCCACGCGATCGAGACCCGCGGCGTGGAGCAGGTGATCCTGCTCTCGGACGGCTCGCCGACCGATCGCGACCGCGCCACGGGCCGCTCGCTCAGCTCGGAGGAGAGCGCACGCCGGATCGCCGAGTGGAACCGCTTCCACCGGGTCCGCATCGACACGATCGGGCTGGGCGGCGGCGGCGCCCGCTTCTTGCAGCAGGTCGCGCGCGAGAGCGGCGGCACCTACACGCCGATCGACTGAGCCCCCGCCAGCGGCGGGGGAGGCTCAGCCCCGGGTGAACTTCAGCGCCAGCTCGTGGCCGACCAGCACGCAGAGCAGGCCCAGGATCACGCTGCCGACCACGTAGATCAGCACGGGCGCGTGCTGGCGCTCGCGCATCAGCTGGATCGCCTCGGCGCTGAAGGTGGCGAAGGTCGTGAAGGAGCCCAGCAGGCCGACCGCCAGGAAGTTGCGCGCGGCCGGCGAGAGCTCCTTGGCGTCGTTGGTCGCGCCGAGGAGCAGGCCCAGCAGCAGGCAGCCGAGGACGTTGACGAGCATCGTGCCGGCCGGGAAGCCCTTGGCGACCTTCTGCATCGCGGCGCTGATCACGAAGCGCAGGGTCGCCCCGATCGCGCCGCCGCAGGCCACCGCCACCAGCTGAGCTCCGAAGTGCTTCACGGCTCAGTCGCCCCGGGCCACGGTTCGCGGCGCGCGCCAGTCCAGCGGAGGAGGATCCTCTCCGGCGCGCAGCCGGCGCTTGGCCTCCTGGAACCAGGCCTGGAAGGCCGGCTCGGCGAAGCAGGTGTGGGGGTGGGCGCCCTCGCAGCTGGCGACGAGCTCGTCGACGACCTCGCGCACGTAGTCTTCGTCGTCCCAGAAGGGCAGCCAGTGCGGCCACCAGTGGCGACGGTTCTCGACCCGAGCGGCGAGCGGACCCTCAGCGTGGAAGCCGAGGGTGCCGCAGCCGGCCAGGGCGCCCGTGACGCCGTCGAGCAGGGAGTAGTAGTTGATCAACCGCTTGATCCGCCCCTCGCGCAGCTGGTCCTCGAGCCAGTCGGCCCAAGCGGGGACCGGCGAGCCGGCGAAGTAGAGCCGCTCGAAGGTGGCGCCGCGCTCGGCCGCCTTGCCGAGGACCGCGGTCCCCGCGCTGAAGCCCAGGCCCGCCAGGCGCAGCTCGGCCTCGCAGCCCGTGCGCGCGTGGCGGCGGCGCAGGGCGTGCTCGGTCGCGGCCACGCGGTCAGCCACCCCGTCGGTGCCCAGCCCGCTCAGGTAGCCGAACACGAAGGTCGTGTAGCCGGCGGGCAGGGTCTGGATCCCGCGCGCGTGCAGCTCCTCCTGGACCTCGTCGATCCACCAGCTGACCGAGTCGGGCCAGATCCCGTGCACGAGGAACACCGGCCCCGCGGGCGAGGTGCACGCCGGCTCGGGCTCGGGGGGCGGGGCCGTGACGCAGCCGCTGGCCAGGAGGGCCAGGCAGAGCAGGACGCCGCAGGGGAGCCGGCGCGCCGCGCTCACGTGGCCATGAACTTGGTCATGCGGCCCTGGGCGACGTGGCGGCCGGGCTGGCCGGCCTCGTCGAGGAGGTGCAGGTCGACCTCCACGAAGGCCAGGGTGCGGCCGATCTTGAGCACCCGTCCGCTGGCGCGGACGCGGGCGCCGCTGGGGGCCGCGGAGAAGTAGCTCACGTTGAGGTCGGTCGTGACGCCGGGGCGCCCGTCGCGGTCGACGCTCATGATCGCGACCGTCCCCACGTCGTCGACGATCGTCGCGATCGCGCCGCCGTGGAGCGTCCCGACCCAGTTCTGGACGGGGTCGGCGACGGTGATCTCGGCCACGGCGTGGCCGGCGTCGACCTCGGTCAGCTCGATCCCCGCGAGGGACTTGTCGAAGCCGACCGTGCCGAAGAGCTGGCGGCGGGGATCGTCAGGGGCGAGGGCCATGGGGGCGGATCATAGCCCAGGGGGCGACTCCGGTCCCGCTTCAATCGCGGCGCGCAGCGGGCGGCAGGCGCCCGCCTCGCGCCCTAGACGACCGTGCTCCCGATCAGGACCAGGTTGTCCTGCTCGCCGACCCGCAGGTCGGGGTCGGGGTTGAGGCGCATCGCGTAGCTCTCGTGGTTGGGTCCGACCTGGCCCTGGACCTCGATCCCGATCACCAGCCAGTCCCGCTCGCGCTTGCAGCGCTGGACGACGTCCATGAAGCCCTGGCCGACGCAGTCGGCGGGGACGGCCTGCTTGCGCAGGGTGTGGCCGATCTTGGAGGTCATCAGCTCGTTGAGCACGTTGGCCAGGCCGAAGTGGAGCACCGCGATCGCGAGGTGGTGGCCGCCCGCCTCGCTGGTGACGACGACCTCCTCGATCCCGGCCGCGCGCAGGTGGACCTCGTTGTCGGGGTTGAGCAGCTCGGCGCAGGTGTAGATGTCGGGCTTCATCCGCTCGATCATCAGCGCCGCCAGGACGGTCCTCGCGTCGCGGTCCTGGTCGCTGCGCTGGGGGATCGTGGTGTCGGCCACGATGATGGCCCGCTTGGCGTAGGGCACGCGCGCGTGCTCGAGGGTCTCGGGCTTGGTGTAGTCGCCCCGCACGAAGTAGATCCGCCCGTTGTTGCGCTGGGTCACCTCCTCGGGGGGGTCCTCGAGGTCGGCCACGCACACCACGGCGGTGTCGTCGCTCTGGCTCGAGGCGCTGATCACCTCGTCGATGATCAGCGGCACGAGCCGGTTCCAGCCGCAGATCACGACGTGCTCGTTGAGAGAGAAGCGGTCCATGTCGTCGATCTCCATGCGACGCTTGAGCCGGTTGACCATCAGCGCCGTCACCACGCCGGTGAAGAGCGCGAAGGTGGTCAGCCCGCCGAACATCACGGCCAGAACGACCGCGCGCCCGACCGTGGTGCGCGGGACGTCGATCATGGGCTCGGTGGCGACCAGGAAGAACATGGTCGCCCAGAAGGAGTTCTCGATCTCGCCCAGGTCCTGGGCTTGATCGGGGGGAGCGGGGAGCAGGTTCTGGAGGTCGTCGACCTCGGCCCCGAGCTGACGCCGGTGCGCGTCGCTCAGCTGCTCGTCGTGGGCGACCCGGGCCTGGAGCGCCGTCAGGCGGTGCTCGAGCTCCTTGCGGGTCGGCGCCTGGCCGGGGATCGGCGCGTGGTGACGCGGGTCGCGCTTGCCGAGGCGGCGCTCGATCGCCGCGACCTGGGTCGCGACCTCCTGCAGCTGCTGGGCCTGCTCGCGCTTGCGGGCGCGAGCCTCGCTCACGTAGAGCGCGAAGGTCCCCACCGCGAGCAGCATCAGCATGATCAGGCCGAGGACCACGTATTCGCCCACGGCGCTGCGGAACAGGGCCGAGACGAAGCGGATCCGGCGCGAGAGGATGACCGCGACCCGGAACACGCGCAGCAGGCGCAGCACGCGCAGCACGCGCAGGGACTGCGTCCAGGGCAGGGTCGCGATGATGTCGATCCAGTACTGGCCGAAGAAGCGCGCCTTGCTGGGCGCCACGTAGCACTTGATCGAGAGCTCGAGCACGAACACGGCCGTGATCAGCCACTGCAGCAGCTCGATCGGGCCCTGGGCGCGGTGGTCCTCCGGCAGGGTCAGGTGGACCATGACCAGGCTGACCGAGAGCAGGATCAGGAGCGCCACCACCAGGCTGGTGAAGGGGTGGTGAATGAACGCGCCGAGGCGGTTCTTCAGCAGGTCCTTGTGATCGATGTCTGCGTCCACGGGGCGCGGATTATGCGCGCCCCGAGGGGCGGACGCCATCCAGACCCGCGCGCGGTCTCAGAGCAAATGGAAGGGGTCGACGTCGAGGATCCGCTCGACGTGGGCCGGCAGCTTCTCGGCTTCGAGGGCGGCGAGGGCGGCGCGGACCCCGCCGGCGCTGGCCTTGACCAGGAGCTGATAGCGGAACTTGTTGGCCAGGTAGGCCCGCGGGCTGGCGGCGGGGCCGAGCACCCCGGTCACGGCGCCCTCCGGGAGGGCCTCGAGCACGGCGCAGAGGTGGGCCGCGTAGGCCGCGACCTGCTCCTCGTGGGGCCCGCGCACGAGCACCTTGAGCAGGCGGCCGAAGGGCGGGTAGGCGAGGGCCTCGCGCTGGACGAGCTCCTCGCTGGCGAAGGCCTCGTAGCGGTGCTCAGCGGCGGCCTTGATCGCGAAGTGCTCGGGCGTGAAGGTCTGCACGACCGTGACCCCGGCCCGGGTCCCGCGCCCGGCGCGGCCCGCGACCTGGGCGATCAGCTGGAAGGTCCGCTCCGAGCTGCGGAAGTCGGGCAGGGCCAGCGAGCCGTCGGCCGAGATCACGCCCACGCAGGTCACGGCGGGCACGTGCAGGCCCTTGGCCACGATCTGGGTCCCGACCAGCACGTCGAGCTCGCCCGCGGCGAAGCGGGCCAGGACCTCCTCGGCCGTCTCACCGCCGCGGATCACGTCGGTGTCGAGGCGCCCGACCGCGGCCTCGGGGAAGATCTGGCCCACGACCTGCTCGATCCGCTCGGTCCCGGCCCCGCGCTGGCTGAGCGGGGGCCCGAGGCAGTCGGGGCAGTTGTCCTGGGGCGGGCGCTGGTGCGCGTCGCAGAAGTGGCACACGACCACCTCGCCCCGCTTGTGATAGGTGAGCGAGATGTCGCAGGTCTTGCACTTGAGGACGAAGCCGCAGGCCTTGCACTGGAGGTAGGTCGTGTAGCCGCGCCGGTTCTGGAACAGGAGCACCCGCTCCTTGCGCTCCAGGCTGAGCTTGGCCTCGCGGACCAGGAGCCGGCTCAGGAGCGAGGCCCGCTTGACCTCGGCCCACTCGCGCCCCATGTCCACGATCCGGACCCGCGGCAGCTTGGCCCCGCCGGGCCGCTTCATGAGCCGTCCCAGGCGGTAGCGCCCCGTGCGCGCGTTGCGCCAGGACTCGAGCGCCGGCGTGGCCGAGCCGAGGAGCACCGGCGCCAGGGCCTGCTGCCCGCGCACCACGGCCAGGTCGCGGGCGTTGTAGCGCGGGTTGTTCTCCTGCTTGTAGGTGTTCTCGTGCTCCTCGTCGACCACGATCAGGCCCAGGTCGCTGACCGGTGACCACACCGCCGAGCGGGGGCCGATCACGACCCGCGCCTCGCCCTGGTGCACGCGCCACCACTCCTTGCGCCGGTCGTAGCCCTTCTGCTGGCTGTGCAGGATCGCGACCGTCTCGCCGAAGCGGGCCCGGAAGCGCGCCAGGGTCTGGGGGGTGAGCGAGATCTCGGGCACGAGCACGATCGCGCCCTTGCCCAGCGAGAGGGTCCGCTCGATCGCGCGCAGGTAGACCTCGGTCTTGCCCGAGCCCGTGACCCCGAAGAGCAGGGTCGCGCCGCTGCGGCCCTCGTCGATCTGCTTGAGCAGGGGCGCGAGCACCAGCCGCTGCTCGCCGGTCAGCTCGGGCGGCTGGGCCACCTCGTCGTCCCCCGGCGCGCTGGCGTGCTGGGTCACGAGCCCTAGCTCCTCGAGCCGGGCCAGCACGTGGGGAGGGATCCCCGCCGCGCGCAGGTCCGTGTAGGGCCGTGCGCCCTGCTCCAGCTCCTCGAGCGCTGCGAACTGGCGCTTGCCGAGCCGCTTGGGGAGCGGGCCCGGCAGCCGGGCCACCCAGCGGGCGGGGTCGCGCCCGCGCGGCGCGCCGCCGACCGACTTGGGGATCGCGGCCGCCAGGACCTCGCCCAAGGACGCGCGGTAATACTGCGCCGCCCAGCGGGCCAGCTCGAGCACGTCGGGCTTGAGCACGGCGACCTCGTCCAGGACCGCGCTCAGGGGCTTGAGCTTGCGGACCGGCACCTCGCTCGTCTCGGGGCGCTCGACCACGAAGGCGCTCACGGTCCGCCCGTGGAAGGGGACGCGCACCCGCACGCCGACCTCGACCTTGGCCTCGAGCTCGGGCGGGACGCGGTAGGTGAACAGACGCGGAACCGGCACCTCAGCCGCCACCGAGACCAGGGGCGGCAGGTCGGCGGGCTCGGGGGGGTCCGGGTCGGGGAGGTCGAAGAGCTGCAGCTCGCTCACGGCAGAGACGGTAGCGCGTCGGGGGGACGCTCGCTCAGCGCTCGTGGATCGGCAGGAAGCCGCTCTCGATCTGGCACACCTGGAGGGCCCAGGCGGTGTTGAGGACCTCCGAGTCGGTCGGGGCCAGAGAGTCCTCGGGGTCGGCGCCCCACTTGCCGTCGCTGCGCTGGCGCTCGGCGAGCTCGGCGCGCACGGCGCCCAGCCACTTCTTCCCCTGGGCGCCGCCCTTCATGTACATCACCTGCGCCGCGTAGTAGTGGGCGTAGTAGTAGAAGGGCACCTTCTTGCGGGTCGGCGGGCGGAAGGCCTGGATGTAGGCGATCCCGCCGTCGACCAGGGGCCCGTCGTAGCTGCCCAGGGCGTGCAGGACCGCGGTGCTCGCGGCGGTGATCGCGAAGGTCGGCCGGTTGCTGTCCTCGAGGAAGCTGATCCGGTAGTTGCCGTAGGAGTAGACGAAGCCGCCGGTCTGGTGGCGGCACTTGGCGATGTAGGCGCCGGCGCGCTCGAGGGCTCGCTTGGGGACGGGGAAGCCGGCGTTGCGGGCGCCGCGCAGGGCCTGGATCTGGCTGATCGTGGTCGAGGACTCGTCGTCCTTCCACATGTGGCGGTGCTCGTTGAGGACCTTGCCGTAGAGGAAGTAGCCGAAGCCGCCGTCCTTGCGCCCGCTGGTGAACTGGCTGCGGACCGTGGCCTTGACCCCCTGCTGGATCGCGTACTGGAGCTCCTTGTCCAGGGGCCCGGCCTCGCCGTAGGCCTGGGTCAGGAACAGGAGCGCGTAGCCGTGGTTGTGGATCGCGCTGTAGCCGCTCGAGCCGTGAATGAAGGCCATCCCGTCGTGCTTCTGACAGGAGATCACGAAGCGGATCGCGCGGCGGATCTGCTGGGCGAAGGGCCCGTGCTTGGCGGTCGAGCCCGAGGCGAGCAAGGCCAGGCCGCTCATGCCGGTCAAGGCCAGCTTGTCCTTGGTGCCCCAGGAGCCGTCCGAGCCCTGCTTGCCGGCCAGCCAGCGCAGGGCGGCGGCGGTGTCGGGCTGCTTCAGCTCTCGTTTGGGCTCGACCTGCTCCTGCGCCCAGAGCGGGGCGCAGGGGTAGCCCACGGAGAGCAGGAACACCAGAGCCAGGGGGACCAGGCGGCGCATGGCGACACTTTAACCCAGCGGTCACCGGCTGGGTTTACCCGGCACTCTCGCCCCCGTATGATTCGCGGCCCGCACCATCCTGGGCAGGGATCGGGCGGGCTTTACGCGTCGCTGCGTGGGTGGGGGCCCGCGCTCAACTAACCCAAAAGGGGACACCGTGGCCGAGCGTTCGGACAGCCTGACCGTCACCGACAACCGCACTGGCAAGACCTTCGAGTTGCCGATCAAGGACGGCGCCGTCACCGGAATGGAGTTCCGGCAGATGAAGACCAGCGAGGACGACTTCGGCCTCATGGTCTACGACCCCGCCTTCAAGAACACCGCCGCCTGTCGGAGCGAGATCACCTACATCGACGGCGAGAAGGGCGTCCTCGAGCACCGCGGCTACCCGATCGAGCAGCTGGCCGAGGAGTCGAGCTTCCTCGAGGTGGCGCAGCTGCTGATCAACGGCGAGCTGCCGAGCAAGGAGGAGCACGCGGCCTTCACGCAGGAGGTCACGACCCACACCTTCGTCCACGAGAACATGAAGAAGTTCATCGAGGGCTTCCGCTACGACGCCAACCCGATGTCGATGCTGATCAGCAGCGTGGCGGCCCTCTCGAGCTTCTACCCCGAGGCCGGCGACGTCAGCGACCCCGCCAGCCGCCGCGCGCAGATGATTCGGCTCCTGGCCAAGGTCCCGACCCTGGCGGCCTTCGCCTACCGCCACACGCAGGGCCTCCCCTACGTCTATCCGCGCAACGACCTGAGCTACCCGGCGAACTTCCTCTCGATGGTGTTCAACATCAACGAGCCGGACTACAAGCCGCACCCCGTGCTCGAGCGCGCCTTCGACGTGCTCTTCATCCTGCACGCCGACCACGAGCAGAACTGCTCGACCACCGCGATGCGCGGCGTCGGCTCAAGCCACGCCGACCCCTACACCGCCCTCTCGGCGGCCGCCTCGGCCCTCTACGGGCCCCTGCACGGCGGCGCCAACCGGATGGTGCTCTACATGCTCGAGCGGATCGGCACCAAGGACAACATCCCCAACTTCGTCGAGAAGGTGAAGAAGAAGGAAGAGCTCCTGATGGGCTTCGGCCACCGGGTCTACCGCAACTACGACCCGCGGGCCCGGATCATCAAGAAGCTGGCCCACCAGGTGTTCGAGATCACGGGCGTCAACCCGCTGCTCGAGATCGCCGTGGAGCTGGAGCGGATCGCGCTCGAGGACGAGTACTTCGTCGAGCGCAAGCTCTACCCGAACGTGGACTTCTACAGCGGCCTGATCTACCAGGCGATGAAGTTCCCGATCGACTTCTACCCCGTGCTCTTCGCGATCGGCCGCACCGCCGGCTGGCTGGCCCAGTGGCGCGAGATGCTCGAGGACAAGGAGCAGAAGATCGCGCGTCCCCGTCAGCTCTACGTCGGCAACAGCACCCGCGACTACGTCCCCATGGACAAGCGCTAGGCGCTTCGACCGCCTCGGCAGCGCAATCTGCGCTACGCTCGGGTCTCTCCGCGGAGGTAGGTCGTGTCGACGCGCCCTCAACTGAAGCTCCTGGCTGTGCTGCCCACGCTCCTCGCGAGCGCGGCGCTGGCGCTGGTCCCCTGCGGACGAGCGCTGGCGCAGGGCGGCGGGGAGCCGGGCGGGCAGCCGCAGGCCGCCAAGCCGATGAAGCTCAGCGAGCTGCGGCGCGCGGCCTGCATGCTGCGGCGCGAGGGCAAGCTCTCGGCCGCCGCGCTGGCCTTCGAGCAGATCCTGCGCCGCCTCAAGCGCACCAGCCGCCTCCGTCGGCCGATCGCGCTCGAGACGGCTCAGCTCTACATGGTCATGAACAAGCCCTACATGGCGGTCGCCGTGTATCGGCGCGAGAAGGACGTGATCCGCGAGATCGCGACCCTGCTCGCGATCGGGACCGAGAAGCGGGCCAAGGAGGCGCTCACGATCGCGCGCCTCGAGGGCTACAAGGTCGGCGAGGCCAACGCGCTCCACGCGCTGGGTCAGACCGAGGAGGCGATCAAGGTCCTGGATCGGGCCGGCCGCTCCGGCCTCGAGCGCAAGGGCGAGCTCTTGCTCGCCGCCAAGCGCTACAAGGAGGCCGCCGAGGCCTTCGCCACCTGCGAGGACTTCTACGGCGAAGCCGTCGCGATGGAGCTGGTGCCCAACCCGGACAAGGCCAAGCGCCTCTACGAGGACGCGGCCAGCCGGATCCGCCTCAACCTGAAGACCGAGGCGATCCCGCGCTTCAAGCAGGCGCGCGAGCTCTTCAAGTCGGCCAAGGGCGGCGCCGCCGCCGAGTCGGCCCGGCTCTTCATGGCGCAGTGCTACGGCGAGGTCGCGGGGCTGTTCCGCAAGCTGGCCAAGTGCTACGCCGGCGCCGGCGAGAAGCAGAAGGCGATCAAGAGCGCCCAGAAGGCCGAGCAATACCTCAAGCGCCAGCGCAGCACGCTCGAGGACAACGGCCTGGACAAGTACGGTCGCAAGGCGGCCGAGCAGATGGGCGTCAACAAGGCGATCAGCGAGGTCAGCGAGGAGCTGACCAGCTACCAGTCGCTTCCCTAGTTAGTTCGAATTTGAATTTGAATTTGAACCGGGAATTAGGAACGGCTGTCGCTGACCTCCAGACCGCCCGGACAGATCCTCTTCAACGCAAAGACGCAGAGACGCCAAGACGCAAAGAGCG
>MDTG01364695.1_pt1 | contig 14190 bp, 15 predicted proteins | sample 811421 | NCBI WGS metagenome assembly MDTG01 (sample SAMN05326645, study PRJNA326480) | marine metagenome | isolation source: seawater | place: Pacific Ocean: South East | collected 2011 | reverse complement strand
TCTATCTGAAATTGAAGCCAGAGTTGATTTTGAAGAAGAATTTATAGATTTTAATTATTCAGATTTTAAAAATAGTCTAAATCATATTAAAAATGAATTAAGAAAATTGATAAATGATTCCAAAAGAAATGCATATTTACATAATGGAATATCAATAGCACTTATTGGTAAAACAAACGTAGGTAAAAGTTCTTTATTAAATTCTCTAGCTAAACAAAGCAAGGCAATTGTTACTGACATTCCAGGAACTACTCGAGATATTATCGAAGTTAATTTAACTATTAGAAATATACCTATAAATATAATTGATACAGCTGGGATAAGGACTTCAAATGATCAAATAGAAAATATAGGCATTAATAAAAGTTTAGAAATGATATCTAAAGCAGATTTCATAATTTACATTTATGATCTTTTCTCTAATTTTGATATTGAAGACCAGAAAATAATAAACAAAATTCCAGAAGATAAATTAATTACCATTGTTGGGAATAAAATAGATTTAATGAATAAAAAAAAGATTAAAGAAATCAATAGTCCTAAGGATACTATTTTAATAAGTATTAAAAATAATATTGGAGAAAAAGAATTAATAGACAAGATCATTCAGAAATGCTCTTCTGAAGGATCTGATAATATAGATATCCTTTTAAATGAAAGACAATTAAATAGCCTAAGTGAATGCATTAATAATCTTGATGATACAGATCATATTATTGAAAATAAATTACCATTTGATCTTCTTTCAATAGAGCTAAGAGAGGCAATAAAGAATCTATCAAAATTAAGTGGTGAAGAATTAACAGAAGATTTATTAAATAATATTTTTTCGAAATTCTGTATTGGTAAGTAAATTTCTAATTAATAAATAATTATCTTTATACCAAAGGGTTAAAATAAAGATTAAGTTTAATTGTAAAATTTTGGATTGGAATACACCAAAAATATCAAAATTAATTGATCAATGGATTGAAGAGGATTTAGGTAATGGAGATCTTACAAATTCAGCAATAACTCAAGAGATAGGAAGAGCTCATTGGATTGCAAAAGAAGAGGGAATATTTTGTGGATCAGAAATAATAAAGAAAATATTTAAAAAAATAGATCACAAAATAGAAGTTAACTTATTAGTAATGGATGGCGAAAAATTCTCCAAAGATTCGAAGATTTTAGAGATTTCTGGACCCTCAAGAAGTCTTCTTGCTAGTGAAAGAATCTGTTTAAACATCGCTATGCATCTGTCAGGGATATCCACTTATACTTATAAAATAGTTGCTAAATTAAAAAATACAAATATCAAATTAGCTGATACAAGAAAGACTACTCCTGGTTTAAGAATATTTGAAAAATATGCCTTTAAATGTGGAGGAGGTATAAATCACAGAATGGGATTATATGATGCTGCTATGATTAAAGAGAATCATATTGCTTGGAGTAATAATTTATATGAAGCCGTTAAAAAAATAAGATTAAATACACCATTTACCACTCATATAATTATTGAAGCAGAAAATTTATCACAAGCCAAAGATGCTGTAATGGCTGGTGCAGATAGTTTACTATTAGATGAATTTGATCCGAAATCTTTAGAAAGTTCTATATTTGAGTTAAGACAATTATCTAAGCATTTCTTTAAAGAAGAGAATAAAAAAAGATTAATAATTGAAGTGTCAGGAATAAAGCCAAATGAAATTGATAATTATCTAATTAATGGGATTGATTTCATTTCAACAAGTGCTGCTATTACAAAAAGTAATTGGATTGACTTAAGTATGCGTTATTATTGACTAAATTAATTTGAAAAAAATATTTAATGTTATCTGCTTTACAAGATTTAACCAATTGCTTTGAAATATCGCTATTTGATATTTTGCAAAAGAATAATCTTAATAATAAATTCGATGAAAGTAGAAAAAATATAATTGTTCCATCATCTAAAGAGGAATTTGGAGATTACCAATCAAATGTAAGCCTTATTTTATCGAAAATTTTAAAAAGAAATCCTAAAGAAATTGCAAGCGAGTTTATTACTTTATTAAAAAAAAATAAATTAATAATTTCTAAATGTGAATTGATTGAAATAGCTGGTCCTGGCTTTATAAATATTAAATTAAAAAAAACATTTTTTATAGAAGCACTTATATCCAATTTGAAGAGTAATAATTTAGGAATTCCCTTGACAGCAGAAAAAAATAAAAAGATTGTAGTTGATTTTTCAAGTCCAAATATTGCTAAAGAAATGCATGTGGGGCATCTTAGATCAACAATTATAGGAGATACTATATCGAGGATATTAGAATTAAGAGGTTTTGAGGTATTAAGATTAAATCATGTTGGGGATTGGGGAACGCAATTTGGAATGTTAATTACACATCTTAAGGATATATATCCAGATTCAATAGATGATTTTAGAGATATAAATTTAGGCGATTTAGTGAAATTTTATAAAACCTCAAAAAAAAGATTTGATAATGAAGTTGATTTCCAAGAAAGATCTAGACAAGAAGTTGTAAAATTACAGAAAGGAGAAGAAAGATCTTTAAAAGCATGGAAAATTTTATGTGAAGAATCTAGAAAAGAGTTTAATAATATATACAAATCTCTCAACATAGATATTAAAGAGAGAGGTGAGTCTTTCTATAACCCATACCTTAAAAATGTAGTTGATGATCTTCAAAAAAAAGGAATATTGGTAGAGGATGATGGAGCAAAATGTGTTTTCTTAGAGGGTATGACTAATAAAGAAGGAAAGATTCTTCCACTAATAATACAAAAAAAAGATGGTGGTTTTAATTATGCTACAACTGATCTAGCTGCTTTAAGATATAGATTTAATCAACCTCCAAATGGTGATGGAGTTAGCAGAATAATTTACGTTACTGATCAAGGACAATCTAATCATTTTGAAGCTGTATTCCAAGTTGCTAAAAAAGCCAATTGGATTCCAAGAAATTGTAAATTAGATCACGTTCCTTTTGGTTTGGTACAAGGGATAGATGGTAAAAAACTAAAAACAAGAGAAGGAGATACTATAAGATTAAAAGATTTATTAAATGAATCAATCTTAAGGGCTAAAAAAGATTTAAGCGAAAGAATTAAGCTTGAAAAGAGGGAAGAGGATAATGAATTTATCAATCATACTTCCAATGTCATAGGAATAAATTCGGTAAAATATGCTGACTTAAGTCAAAATAGAATTTCCAACTATCAATTTAGTTTCGATAAGATGCTTGCTCTTAATGGCAATACAGCTCCTTATCTTTTATATACTTTAGTAAGAATCTCTGGAATTAATAGAAAAAATAATAATCTTGATATTCTTCCAAAATATAAAAATATTTCTTTCAGCAACGATTTAGAGTGGAATCTTTTAAAAAAATTACTTAAATTAGATGAAATCATAATATCTATTGAGAAAGATTTATTACCAAATAGACTTTGTAATTATCTTTTTGAATTATGTCAAACATTTAATAGATTTTATGATAAAGTGCCAATCCTTAAGGCAGAAAATGAACAATTATTTTCAAGACTAAAACTATGTTTATTAACTCAAAAAACCCTAAAATTAAGCTTAGATCTACTTGGAATGGAAACCCTTGAGAGAATGTAATGCCTAAATCAAATAAATGTAAAAATTCTTTTCCTGAACCAAGGAAAGAAATAAAAAGTTTGCGAGAATACTCTGCTCCTTTAGAAAACCGAAGAGATTTTTTACGATTAGACTTTAATGAAAATACAGTCGGACCCAGTCCAGAAGTATATAAAGCTCTACAAAATATTAAACCCCATCAAATTTCAATTTATCCTGAATATAATTTATTGATTAAAAAAATTTGTGAAAGTTATTGCGATAATAAAATACTAAAAGATGATGAAATTAGTATTTTTAATGGAGCTGATGCCGCAATAAATGCGATATTTAATTGTTTCGCAAATATTAATGATATATTTCTAACTACTAATCCAACTTTTGGTTACTACTTTCCCTGTGCTGAAATGCGTGGAATGAAATTAATAACATGTCCATATAAGAAAAATAAATTTGAATTTCCAATAGAAGATTTTGAAGAAAAAATTGATAAATATAATCCAAAGCTGATTTTTATTTGTAATCCAAATAATCCGACTGGGACAATTTTAAAATCAGATAAAATAATAGAAATTGCAAACAAAAATAAAAATTCAATATTTGTTATTGATGAATTATACGAAAAATTTTATGGAGATAGCCTTCTGCCTACAATTAATTTTGAAGAAATAAAAAATATTATAATAATACAATCCCTCTCGAAAACAGGCGGATTAGCTGGCTTAAGAATGGGTTTTTGCTTTGGGAATAAACAATTAATAAAATATATAAATAAAGTAACCGGTCCTTATGATATTAATAGCTTCGCTGTCACGGCAACCATAGCAGCATTAAATGATAAACAATATATTGATAATTACATAAAAGAAGTCAAAAAAGCAAGAAAATGGATTAAAGACAAGTTCCAATCATTAGATTATAGAAGCCACTTCAATGGCGGAAATTATTTTTTAATTTGGCCTAATAAAGAACCAAATCTATTAGTTCAAGAAATGAAAAATAATGGTATTTTAATTAGAAGTATGGAAAATAAAATAAATATTGAAAATTCACTAAGAATTAGCATAGGTACAAAAGATCAGATGCAATTTTTCTGGGATAAATTTTTAAAATTAGAATTACTTAAATGATTATTTGAATATATATATTGTCTTTTCATTAAGAGAATTTTGATTTACAGAAAAAGTTTTGCCTACATATTTAACTTTATAATTACTAATTTCTTTTAGAAATAAATTTTCATCAGACAAATCACAATTAACAACTTTATTTTTATCAGACAAAAATTGAACAGGTATAATTATTTTTGGTTGAAGAGTTTTTACTATTTCTGCTGCTTCAAAACCATTATATGATTTAATCCCTCCTCCAATGGAAATAAATAAAATATCAGGACGGGATAATAAAATACTTTGATTTATATTAATTTCCCCTGCAGCGCCGCCCATATGAACTATTTTAAAATTATTTTGTTTCCATATCCAAACTGTAGACATTCCAAACCTTCTTCCTCCAGATCTATCGTGAGGAATATTTATCCCATTTAAAATATTTTCCTTAACTTTATATATTCCTGGCTCGACAAACATCAAATCATTATTTGGATTAAAACCCTCATCAGATAATCTTGAGCTAGCTAAAATAAAATCAAATTTTATATTATTAACTTCCTCTAGTCCTGCAGTACAACCATTTGATTTAAAAGGATTTAAAAGAACAGACTGGCCTTCACTTTGAATTAAAAAACTACTATGACCAAAACTTTTTAAGCGCAAATTATCAGCTAAAACATTTGCTGGAATAAAAAAAGTAAAGAAAGAAAAAAATAAAAAATTCTTTAAATTAAAACTATTCATAACTTATTACTTTAAATCTGTTCTGCAATTTTTAGAAAGTTACTCAATAACTTATGCCCATATTCAGTTAAAACACTTTCAGGATGAAATTGGACTCCATATATATGCTTATATTTTTTATGTGATATGCCCATAATTGTTTTATCTTCTAAATAAGCATCAACTTTAAAACAAGATGGCAATGATATTGAATCTACAATTAAGCTATGATATCTAGTCGCTATAAAGGGACTATCAATTTCTTTAAAAATACCTTCTTTATTATGAAAAATTTTAGAAGTCTTTCCATGCATTAATTCTTTACCAACAATAATATTTGCTCCATAAACTTGTGCTAAAGCTTGATGACCCAAACAAACTCCTAATGTTGGAATAAAGGGAGATATTTCTTTCAAAATAGGTAAACATATGCCTGATTGATCTGGATTCCCTGGTCCTGGAGATAAAAGAATACCTTGAGGTTTTAACTCTCTTATCTCACTTACATTAATCTCATCGTTCCTTTTGACAATTATTTCTTTAGTTATTTTATAATCTTTTGATAACTCTCCCAAGTACTGGACTAAGTTATAGGTGAAGCTATCATAATTATCAATTACTAAAAACATATCTTATAGATTTTGTATTAATAGTTTTATTTTAGGAATAAATATGTAGCTAGCAACAATAATGGAATTAATCGATGCTAAAAAAACTGCTCCAGCAGAACAGTCTTTTGAAATTTTTACTAAATTACTAAATTTTCTTTCAACAATTAAGTCAGCTATTGATTCTATGGAAGTATTAATTAACTCTAATATTAATACAGAAAAAATAGTTGAAGAAATTATTATATACTCATAAATTCTTAGATTAAAAATGATAGCTAAGAAAAAAGCAGCAATTGCAAAAACAATTTGAATCCTAAAATTTTTTTCAAATTGGAAGCAATATATGATACCTCTAAGAGCATATTTAAAACTGTAAATTATATTCTTGGATATTTTATGAGAGCTCTTTCTTTTTTTTATGAAATGTAATTTTGACATATTATTTTATAAATGTTATTTAATTAATTTTTGAGATCAAATATTCTTGAAAATCTAACATTTTTTTTAAATCATTTTCACTTTCATGTTCCCAACCTAATAAATGTAAAAAGCCATGACTTGCTAAAAAAAGCATTTCTTTTTTTAAAGAATTTTTATATTCTTTCGATTGGATACTTGCCATTTCTAAGGATATAAATAAATCTCCTAATTCAATAAATAATAAATCCTGCTCGAATTTCTCTTCGGTGATAATAGGAAATGAAAGCACATCTGTAGGACCTATTTTATTAAGCCATCTTTTATTTAAAATTGAAATCTCATTATTATCAGTAATATTAAAACTTAAAGAAAAAATTTTTTTATGGGATAGATAAATTAATTTATTTGATAAATTTTCATTAATAATAATTTTTATCCAGGTATTAAAAATACTTTCCCAATAAGAGGATTGAAAAATTAAATTATTGACGTTATTATTAAAATCCTCTAAATTTTGAACTTGTTTACTACAGATAAAACTCAATTCAACATCAATATTTTCTTTCAAAATCATAAAATCTATAAGGGGATATTTGGCTTAGATAAGGTTGCAATTATTAAAATAAAACTAATTAAAAAGAAAAAAGTAATCAGAAAATGTGAAATACTTTTATTACCTTTTCTAACCATATTTCGCATAGCAAGTTTTATAAAACTTGGTGGAGCAATGATTTTATGAGGACTTTTATCTTTAGATGAGCTCATAGATTAATCTTTTTCTTTACTAGAAATATTATGACGTAATAATTCATAAATAAATTGATCTATATTCCCATCCAGAAAATTATTAATATCATTAGTTTCTCTCATTGTCCTTAAATCTTTAACCATTTGATAAGGATGAAATACATAATTACGTATCTGATTTCCCCATGCTGCCTCAACAATATCACCTTTTATATCTGCAATTTCAGCAGCTTTTTGTTCTTTTGCAATAACTAATAATTTAGCTTTAAGTAAAGCAATTGCTTTTTCTTTATTTTGTAGTTGTGATCTTTCTTGCGTACATCTAACTGATATTCCAGTAGGCAAATGAGTTATACGTACAGCTGTTTCCACTTTATTGACATTTTGGCCACCTGCACCTCCTGATCTACTTGTAGAAATATCAAGATCTGTATCTGCAATTTCTAATTTTATATCATCATCTAATTTAGGCATTACTTCAATACCTGCAAAACTTGTTTGTCTTTTACCATTTGCATTAAATGGAGAAATTCTTACTAAACGATGAGTTCCTTTTTCATTTTGTAGATACCCATAAGCATATTTACCATTAATCTCGAAATTAACACTTTTAATTCCTGCTTCCTCTCCCTCAGATAATTCATTTATTGTTAGTTTCATCGAATGCATTTCTGCCCATCTTGTATACATCCTGAATAAAATTTCTACCCAATCTTGAGCATCTGTTCCTCCTGCGCCTGCATTTATAGAGATTACAGCACTCTCTCTATCATATTCACCACATAAGAGTCTTTGAAATTCCCATCTATCTAAATTTTCTTTTAAAGAATTTAAACCAGCATATGACTCGATTATTAAATCTTGATCTGGTTCTAAGGAATACAGTTCTATTGAAGCTTTAGCATCATAAATATATTTTTCCCATCTACTAAATTGAAAAAGCTGATCTTTAATATCATCTAACTTTCTCATATGTATCTTTGCTTCATTCTGGTCATCCCAGAATTGAGGCTGAGAAGAAATTTGCTCTAACTCTTTTAGTTTTGCTTGCAGCCTAGGGATGTCAAAGACAATCCTGGGCATCACCAAGTCTTTTTGTTAACTCAGATAAATCTTTTTTAAAATCTGTTATATCTATCAAAATAGGTCATAATTGTTATTTATAATCTAACAAGGTCAATTGTTTAATAGTATAAAGTAAATAATTATTTAAAAAAATGTCAAAAGTTGAAATTTATACATGGCAATCATGTCCTTTTTGCAATCGTGCTAAAGCCTTACTTAATAAAAAGAAGGTTGAGTTTACAGAGTATAAGATTGATGGTGATGAGATAGCAAGAGAAAAGATGATTAAAAGAGCAAATGGAGGCAGAACATTACCTCAAATCTTTATAAATAATGTTTGTATAGGTGGCTGCGATAATCTTTATGAATTGGATAGTACAAATAAACTGGATTCATTAATTAAATAAGGAAAATGCAATTTCTGTTTGTAATAGATCCTATAAAAAATATTAATGAATCAAAAGATTCCTCTGCTGCACTGATGCAAGCCACAAGAAGAAAAAATATCAAAGTTTGGATTTGTACACCTCAAGATTTGGAGGCAAGGGGTGATGAAGTCTGGGCATCTTGTACCCAAGCAGAAACAAATCCTTGGATTTCATTTACAAAAAATGATTGTATTCCTCTTGCAGGATTTAACTGCATATGGATGAGAAAAGACCCTCCAGTAAATGAAGGATATTTATACGCAACTCACTTACTTGAAGTAGCTGAAAGAAAAGGAGTAAAAGTAATCAATAAGCCTTCATCTCTTAGGGCTTGGAATGAAAAATTAGGTGCTCTAAGATATAGCCACCTAATGGCTCCTACAATTGTTGCGAGTAAAGTAAATGATCTTATTAACTTTGCAAAAAGCAATGAAGATGTAGTAGTTAAACCTTTGGGAGGTAAAGGAGGACAGGGAGTTATAAGAGTTACAAAAGATTCTCCGGGCTTAAGAGCAATGATCGAATTAACAACCTCCCAAGAGCAGCTTCCAGTAATGATGCAAAAATTCATACCTGAAGTAGAAAATGGAGATAAGAGAATAATTATTGTTAATGGAGAGCCTTTAGGATCGATCAATAGAATTCCTAAAGATGGAGATTTTCGAAGTAACCTAGCTATGGGAGGCAAAGCCGAAAAAACAGAGTTAAGTATTCAAGAGAAGAAAATATGTGATGAGTTATCTAAGCATCTTAAAGATGAAGGTTTATTTTTTGTTGGTATAGATGTAATTAATGGAATGTTAAGTGAAATCAACGTTACAAGTCCAACAGGGTTAAGAGAGATAGAAAAGCTTTCAAATAAATTAATTGCAGATCAAGTAATCAATAAATTATTGATTAATCTTTGATATGAAAAATTTGCTTAGTAATTGATTCAAATTTTATTTTAATTTCTTCAACTTCATCTATACAAACTGAATCCCTTACTAAACCTGCACCTGCAATTAGTTGAATTTCATTATTAACATTTCTAGCACCTCTTATTGCAACTCTAAAATCTGCATTACCTTTAATATCAATCCAGCCAATAGGTCCTGCATAGTTGCCTCTTGAAAAATCTTCTAAAGTTTCTATCCATTCATTAGCTTTATTTTTAGGGATGCCACATACAGCTGGAGAAGGATGCAAAACTTCAAGAATTTTAAATGGGCAAACTTTATTTGGCAAAGCTTTAATCAAAGTATGCAAATGTGAAATATTTCCGAAATTCTTTACTTTCAAATCACTTATTTCGAAATTAGTTATTTTTAAAATTTTCAGACAATTAATTAAGAAATGGACAACGAAATCATGTTCTCGTAAATTTTTGGTATCACTTAAAAGATAATCATGACTTGAATTATTTATAGCTGAACCTGCAATAGCCTCTAGAGTTAAATAATTTTTATTAATTGAAAATAATTTTTCGGGTGATGCTCCAAAAGTTATATCCCCAATATTTCTTTTCCAACAATAAATACATGTATTATTTTGATTGGTTTTTAGATTATCCAGAATTTTATTTAAATTTAATATACTTCCTAATTTAATATTAATTTTTGAACTCAAAACTATTTTTTCAATTATCCCATTGTTAATTAAGCTAATACCCTTAGATATATTTTTAATCAAATTATTTCTTGATTTATTAAAAGCTTCATCAAATTGTCTAATAGATATATTATTCACATTTTTTTCTTCCTCATAATTTCTTTTTGAAGTTAATTCTTTATAGATAAAACTAAATTCTTCAGATATTTCTTCTATTGATTTTTCATTATTAAATTGAACATTTAATCTAATCCAAGACTTGTTAAAGTCATTAATAATAAGAATTCTAGGCAATACTGCCTCCATTATAGGAACATCTAAAGGATCTATAATTGAGTTAAAATTATCTGAAAAAGAAAAAAAATAAACTATTTTAGCTATTGAAGAAGGATGAGACGATTTCTCAATATTTATTAAATTCTTAATAATTTCATAATGAAAATCTTTAGCCTTCTGAAACCTATTAGAGTCATTGAAGGTTATATATTTACATTTATCAAGAGCAATAAAAGATTTATTATCTTTTTCTTCCCATAATGCAGAAAAGGAATAATGATTAAGTAAATATTTATAATTAATGAATAAATCATCGTTTGGGATAGGAGTACAAATACTAATTACACCGGATTTTAAATTCTTTTTAAAAATCTGACTTTTTATTTCTCGAATTAAATTAGAAAAATTTAGATTATTATGCATAACTTATTTATAATGAATTAAATAGATTTATTAAAGTAAAAAAGTAACTAGTTATATAAAATATATTAAATTATGAAATTTTTATTAGAGATTTTTAAATGAATAAAGATAAAAAAGAATTATGGCAAGAAGCTATAAAATGGCCACTTTATTCTATAGCTGTTATGCCTATATTTATATCTGCATCATTTAACCTTTATTTACATAATAAAATCTTAATCTTTAACTTGATTGGATTTGCATTTGCATCAATACTTATTCTTTTTTGGGAAAATTTAACAAATGATTTATTTGATTCAGAAACTGGTATAGATGAGTTTAAATTTCATTCAGTTGTAAATTTAGTAAAAAATAAAAAATTAATCAAGAATATTGCATATTCATCTTTATTAATTGGATTATTTATTATTTTTCTTATATCTTTAAATGTTAATACTAAAATATTTTTATTAGTTATAGTTTGTTGTATTTTTGGATATTTATATCAAGGGCCACCTTTCAGGTTAGGTTATTTAGGGTTAGGAGAGCCACTTTGTTGGATAGCGTTTGGGCCATTATCATATTCAGCTGCATTATTAGCATTAAATCCTAATAGTAATAATCTTTCTCAAATTCCTTGGAAAGATTCATTATTATTAGGTTCAGGACCTTCATTAGCTGTTACATTAGTTCTATTTTGCTCACATTTTCATCAAATTAAAGAAGACGAAAAATATGGAAAAATATCACCAATAGTTTTTCTTGGTTCTAAACTTGCTTCGCGGTTAGTACCTTGGATAATAATAACGATTTATTCTTTCCAATTGTATGTAATTTATATTGGTTTTTTGCCTCCCTTATGTCTGTTTTATTTTTTAAGTTTGACTAATGCCTTGAAACTTATAAAACTACTAAGATTTAATTACAATAATCCTAAACAAATTAAAAATTGCAAATTTATCGCCATCAAGTTTCAAACATTAAATGGTATAGGTTTAATTCTAGGATTATTTCTAAGTTGGTTATAAAAAATGATTATAAGTTTTGAAAAAAAATTTTTTTCATTTAATTTATCTTCAGTAGTAATAAATTCTAAATTTATAACTTCTTCCAAAAGTGGTTGGATTATTAAATTACAAAATAAAGATAATCATGTGGGATTTGGTGAGATATCACCTATTTTTAAAAATGACCTTAAAATTTGTAATAGGCAGATTAATCAAATCCCAAAATTAAATAAAGAAATTAATATTATTGAAAAAATAAGCAAATTTCATCCATCAATACAATCTGGCATTAACTCAGCAATTGCTGAGATTAAAGGTGAAATAAAATTCAAAAAATTTTATCCATTTCAGCGTATTGAGCAAACGGCAATTCTTTTACAATCAAATAATGTTATAGATAAATTAAAATTTATAAAAAACAATGAAAACTATAAGAATCTTAATTTAACTTTTAAATGGAAAGTTGGTATACAAAATAATGTAATAGAAGAAGATTTATTAGAAGAAATATTAAATATTATGCCCAAAAATTATAAGTTAAGAATTGATGCGAATGGATCATGGTCTAGAGAATTAGCAAATCGTTGGATAGAAATACTTAAAAATAATAAAAATCTAGATTGGTTAGAACAGCCTCTAGCGGCTGATGATATTGAAGGCCTAAGGATACTTAATAAAAAAATTCCAATTGCCTTGGATGAATCATTATTGAAATTTCCAGAATTAATAAATTATTGGGAAGGGTGGCAAATAAGGAGACCTTCTCAGGAAAAAAATCCATTATATTTATTATCCGAATTAAACAAAAATAAGAAATTTATATCAATTAGTTCTTCTTTTGAAACAGGGATAGGCAGAAGATTATTGCATCACTTTGCCTTATTACAATTAAACGGTCCAACACCAAGAGTGCCAGGTTTAGCATTAGAACAAACTCCAGAATCATTTTTATTTTCCAGTAATCCTCAGATTATTTGGAACAAGTTATGAATAATAATATCCATTATATTTCAATAAAAAATAATGAGATTAGATCGTCTGATTTAATTTTAAAGTATTTAAAAGAAAAAAAGATTATTTATATCTATAAAGAATCCAATAATTTCACTAAAGTATTTTCTTCAATCAAAATGAATGGACCTGCTATTATTTTGCAAAGTAGTGGCAGTATTAATAAATCAAAATTGTGTATTCACCCTATTTCAAATTTAAATAGATCAGCTGAATCATTAGGTGAGTGGTTAAAAGAACAAGGTTTTAATTTAAGTGAATGCTTAATTTTTAATACACTTCCGTTAAATCATATAAGTGGTTTTATGCCTTTATGGAGATCACAAGTATGGGGCAGTGAATATATAAATATTAGCCCAGACCTCATTAAAAAAACTAAAGAATTAAAAGAATTATCACTTTATTTAAATCAGAAAAAAAAGAGAATACTTATTACTTCATTGGTTCCCACACAATTAATTAGGCTTTTAAAAGAAGAAAATGGAAAAAGTTGGCTTAAAATGTTTGCTGTGATTTGGGTGGGTGGGGCACAAATATCAAATGAATTATTTGAAACTTGCAAAAGAGAAAAAATTAGATTGGCGCCATGTTATGGATCTACAGAAACAGCCGCGATGGTATCAGCTTTAAAACCTAAAGAGTTTTTAAAAGGTTATAAAAATTATGGAACGGTACTAAAAGATATACAACTTAGAATCAATATGGAAGGAATTATTGAAATTAATTCAGAAAGAATTGGTTATGAATTAGAAAGTTCTTCAAGGATAGGATATTTTAAAAATAAAACAGGATGGTGGGAAAGTGGTGATTATGGAAAACTAATTAAAATTAATAATTCTGACTACCTAATAGTTATTGGAAGAAAAGATAATGCTTTTCAATCTGGGGGAGAAACAATTTTTCCAGATTTGATAAAGTCTAGAATAAATGAATTTATATCTGACAAAAAAATTCCTATTAAACATTTTCTAATTTCAAAAATAAAGGATGATCTATGGGAAAACAGATTCTTAATATTAGTAAATTTCAAAAGCAATATTAATCAAAAGGAGCAAAAGAAATCAATAGATTTATTAGAAGAATTTACAAAAAACTTTCCAAAACACGAAAGACCAATGCAATGGATAATTACAAAAGATAATTCAATTTTCATAAAAGAAAAAAAGAATACTTGGAAAAACAATTTTTAATTTATTTAGCATTCTT
>MDTG01240773.1_pt1 | contig 14190 bp, 10 predicted proteins | sample 811421 | NCBI WGS metagenome assembly MDTG01 (sample SAMN05326645, study PRJNA326480) | marine metagenome | isolation source: seawater | place: Pacific Ocean: South East | collected 2011 | reverse complement strand
TAGCCGCCGTCGCCGCCGTAGCTGCCGCCGCCGGACCCGTAGCCGGCGGCCCCGTAGCCGCCGCTGTGATCGCCGCCGCCGGTGCTCGTGCCGCCGCCGTATCCGCCCTGGCCTGCGCCCGGGCCGTAGCCGGACGTGCCGGGTGCGCCGTGACCGCTCGGCTGCGCGCCCTGGTGGCCGCGGGCGCCGGCCGAAGCCGGCGGCCGCGGTCCCTGGGCGGCATGGGGGTTACGACCCTTGCCGAGAGCGCGGCGCAGGTCCTTCAGCACACCCGCGTCCGTGAGGGCCCTGTTGGCTTCCTCATAGACGGGGCCCATGCGCTGCATGACCATGCGCTCGAACAGCTTGAGCAGAATGATGCGGATCTTGATGTCGAGGTCGATGTCCTCGATGGCGCGGCTGAAGGCTTCGCCGAGGGCCTGGGGGCCCAGGGGATTGCGCCGCTCGTTGATGGTCGTGTGCTTGGCCAGGTGGTCCAGGCGCTTGGTCAGCTCCATGATCGGCAGTGAGAACTGGCTGGTGATCTTGGAGGCGATGCCGCTGATGGCGACGCTGATCTCCAGGTCGTCGTTGCCCACCAGGGAGATGTCGTCCGCGTCGACGTCGTCGATCGAGTCGGCGTCCCGGCCGGCGCCCGCGAAGGCCTGGTCGAAGCCCAGATTCAGCTCGTCGACGAAGCGCTTCTGCACGTCGCCCCGGTGCAGCCGGATCTGGCGCATGGAGTCGAAGTACAGGTTGTGGTCGGCGTTGCTCGCAGACCGGTCGGCCATCTCGAACAGGGCATCGTCGGTGCAGTCGAGCAGCTCCTTGACCAGGGCCAGCAGACGCTTGCGAGCCTGCTGGCGCAGACTGTTCACGATCGGCGGGATGGCCGAGGACGGCTTGCGGTCGGGCTGCAGAGAGACGACCTTGGGGTTGGACACGAGAAGCTACTCCCGGTTGAGCGTCATCGCATCCCTAATTTAAGCAGTTGGCGGGTGAGGTAACCGGGATGTATTTCCTTGTGGCCAGTGACGCGCGTCACATCCTGGCCGTGCATCCGATCTGGATCAAGGCGTGTTGGCGGTGGCGTGGTACTCGCGCCAGTCGAGGATGTCGGTGGCGGCGCCGGACTTGAGCTGGACGCCGACGTGCCAGGCGCCCTCGCCGTGCTCGCCCGGGTCGGCGGGGCGGGTCCAGCGGACCTCGCCGGCCAGGAAGAACTTGCCGGGGCGGCTGGAGATGTCGACCCACAGGTCCAGCAGGGCGCCGATGGGCAGCGGCTGGGTCGTGGCGAATTGAATGCCGCCCACGGACATGTTGATGGCGGTGCAGGACAGGGTGGTGCCGACCAGGTCCGGGTCGTCGGCGGACAGCACCACCTGGGTGAACAGGCGGTCGTCGCTCTCCAGGCGCGGGTGCATGCGCTTGTCGAGGCTGCGCTGGCGGGTGCGCACGCGTACGGACGTCAGGTCGATGATGTTGTCTTCCGACATGGCTCCACTCCGGTGTCCCGGTTGTCGGCCTGACGAAGCGAGATCCGTGCCAGGCCTTCGATTTCCATGATAACCCGTTGATCTGACAGGGTTTGTATGCGGATTGTCGGTGATGTTCCCAGGGCGCCGTACCGGGCCCGGACCCCCTGGACTGCCGCTGCGGGTCACTCCGCGGTGACGCGTTTGATCACCTGGCGATATACTCCCCACGATGTCCCGCCTGACCATTATCCAACAACTCACCGACCGCTGGGTCAACGACGACACGCTGCTGTGCGTCGGGCTCGACCCGGACCCGGCCCGCCTGCCGCCCGGCTACGACGCGACGCCGGACGGCCTGTTCGAGTTCTGCGCCGCCGTGGTCGACGCCACGGCGGATCTGGTGTGCGCCTTCAAGCCCCAGATCGCCTATTTCTCCGCCCTCGGCGGTGAGGCCGCCCTGCAGGGTCTGATCGATCACGTGCACCGGCACCATCCCGGCGTGCCGGTGATTCTCGATGCCAAGCGCGGGGACATCGGCGACACCGCGAAGCGCTACGCGGTGGAAGCCTTCGAGCGCTACGACGCCGACGCGGTCACCGTGAATCCCTACCTCGGCCCCGAGAGCGTCGAGCCGTTCCTCGAGTACCGGGACCGGGGCGTGTTCGTGCTGTGCCGCACCAGCAATCCGGACAGCGCCTGGCTGCAGAATCATCCCGCGGACGATCCGGTGTTCCTGCGGGTGGCGAGTGCCGCCGCCGGCTGGAACGCCCACGGCAACGTCATGCTGGTCGCCGGGGCGACCTACGCCGACGACCTCGCCCGGATCCGCGCCGCCGCGCCGGACCTGCCGCTGCTGGTGCCGGGCATCGGCGCCCAGGGGGGCGACCTCGACGCGGTGCTGGCGGCCGGGCTCGATCGCCACGGCCGCGGCCTGGTCATCAACGCCTCCCGGTCGGTGCTGTATGCCGCCGGCGAGGATCATGCCGCCGCCGCCCGCGGGGCCGCCCAGGCGCTGCGCGACGCCATCCGTCAGGGTGCCGCGGCCGCGGCGCACGCCTGAGGGGCGTCGAACCCGTCTCGAAGCCGCGTCTAACTCTCTGATAATCGCCTTAAATCTCGGTGTGCTGACGTTACATCTTGGTCACGAGCGAGGCACAGCCGACCAGTAGAATGCTTCACTCGATACCGGATGGCCTGCGGGCCGCCGGGGGGTGTCCAGCGCGGCGCGACGCAGCGCCGCACGGGCACGGGAGCTACGGGAAGCTGCACAGGGAATCGCGGTCCCGACATGACGACGGAGCGACCGGCGCCAGGCGCCGGCCGTTCCGGGAAGTTCAGACAGGAGACCGGTGTTGACCCCTGAGGCGGTAATCGACCGATATCTGGAGACGGCTGCGCGCGATCCGTTCGACGCGGCCGACTTCGCGCTGCTGCTCGGCACCGACGCCGACCTGCTGAGCCGCTGGCTGCAGCTCCTGCAGTGCCCGGCGGACCCCGATGCGTTCGCCACCGCCGTCGCCGCGCTGCCCGCCGAACGGTTCCACGATCTCGCCCTGTCCCAGGCGCTCGCCGTGCTGACGGTGTCCGGCAGCGTCCGGCTGTCCTTCGATCAGTGGCAGTCCGTGCTCAACACCAGCCTGGTCGCCGAAGCGCTGGCCGAGCATCTCGGGCTCGGCAAGCCGGTGGCGGTGCGCTGGCGGGTGCTGCTGGCCGCCTCCGGGGTCAACCTCGAGCAGGACCCGGCTCTGATGGAGCTGCTGGCGTTTCGCGGGGCCCGGCCGGAGCTGCTCGAGGACGCATCGCTCATCCACCGGCTGTTCGCCGTGGTCGAAGCCCTCGACCTCAATGATCCCCTGGTCTCCCAGGAGACCGCGGCGTCGCTGCTGGGCATCGAGCCGGAACGTTTCCGGTCGCTGCTGACGACGGCCGAGCAGCGCTGCGCCGAACTGATCGACGTCCTCGGCCTGGTCGTCGACCGCGACTTCGACTCGGCGGAGCGGCTCTGGCTGCGCCTGCAGATCGGCATCCTCGGTCGGCTGTTTCCCGGCGCCGGGCGCAACGATCCCGAAGCCTTCGCCGAGATGCACGCGCTGGTGTCGCGGCGCCTGTTCGGCAGCGTGCCTGCGCTGTTCCTGGCGGATGGCCCGTCGGGGCGGCTCGCGCCGTTGGGCGGCGAGGGCCCCGTGGTGGCGTTGACCTCCCAGTCGAGCAGCCTGGCCCGCTGCGCGCGCCTCGGCGAGCGGGTGGAACTGGTGGACCGGCCCGATCAGGCCGTCGCCGATCGCGAGATCCTTCGGCGTCTGGACCGGGCGGACGGCGTGTGCCTGCCGCTGATCGACGCGGCCGGGGGCGGCAGCGTGCTCGGCGTGGTGGTGTTCGGCGTCGACGAGGATGTGGACCAGGAGACGGCGATGGGGCTCTACGCCGCCGAGCTGGCCAAGCACCTCGCCCGGCCGGGCACGGCGGCGCGGGGGGACGGCGACGCCCTCGGCCGGTTCCGCCAGCGCGAGGAGAAGCGGCTGCGCGAGCTGGTGCACGAGGCCAACAACCCGCTGTCGATCGTCAACAATTATCTGCACATCCTGGAGCTCAAGCTCGCCCACGAGCCCGAGGCGGTGGAGCAGCTCCGGCTGATCGGCGCCGAGGTGCGGCGCGCCAGCGAGATCATCGCCAGCGCACGGGACGTGCCGGAGCCCGGTGTCGAGCGCCGCGACGCGGACGTGACGTTCGGCGGCTTCGCGCTCAACGACCTCGCCCATCGGGTCGTCGAGCTGCATGCCGGCTACGCGGCGGATCGTCAGGTGATGCTGCAGCAGGACCTGACGGCGGCGGACAGCACGCTGCGTTCGGACGAGCACCGCCTGGCCCAGATCCTCAACAACCTGGTGCGCAACGCCATCGAAGCCGCCCACGGCGCCACGGTGACCGTGAGCACCGTGGCGGGCGTCTACCGTGAGAGCCGCCCCGGGCTGCTGCTCGAGGTGGCGGATACCGGTCCTGGGCTGCCCCAGCCGGTGCTGGAGCGGCTCACCGAGCCGAAGCAGAGCACCAAGGGCGGCGACCATGCCGGCCTGGGGCTGCACATCGTCCACCGGCTGGTGGACGAGATCGGCGCCAACATCGACGTGCGCACCGCGCCGGGGGAGGGCACGCGCTTCTCGATCTTCCTGCCGCTGGCGCCCCGCGAGGCAGGCTGATCAGCCGAACTCGCGGATCAGGTTGCGGGCGATGATGCCCTGCTGGATCTGGCTGGTGCCCTCGTAGATCCGGAACAGCCGGACGTCCCGGTAGAACCGGGCCACGGGGTATTCCTCCATGTAGCCGGCGCCGCCGTGGATCTGCACGGCCCGGTCGGCGACCCGGCCGACCATCTCCGTGGCGAACAGCTTGCAGCAGGACGCCAGCGTCGAGACGTTCTCGCCGGCGTCGCGCCGGCGCGCGGCGTCCATCACCATGCACTCGGCGGCATAGGCCTCCGCCTTACTGTCGGCGATCATCGCCTGGATGAGCTGGAACTGGGCGATCGGCTGGCCGAACTGCCTGCGCTCGGTCGCGAAGGCCAGGCTCTCCTGAATCAGCCGGTTGGCGCAGCCGACGGACAGGGCGCTGATGTGCAGCCGGCCGCGATCCAGGGTCTTCATCGCCGTGGCGAAGCCCCGGTTGACGTTGTCGGGCCCGCCGATGATGTTCGCCGCCGGCACCCGGCAGTCCTCGAACAGCACGTCGCACACGTGGGCGCCCTGCTGGCCCATCTTCTTGTCCGGCTTGCCGAGGGTGATGCCGGGGGTGTCCGCGTCCACCAGAAAGGCGGACACGCCGCGGGCGCCGGCCTCGTCCGGGTTGGTGCGCGCGAACACGGTGAAGAGCTGGGCGCTGGGGGCGTTGGTGATGTAGCGCTTGGTGCCGTTCAGCACGAAGTCGTCGCCGTCGCGCTTCGCCGACGTCTTCACCGCGCCGGAGTCGGAGCCCACGTCGGGCTCGGTGAGGGCGAAGGAGCCGATGATCTCGCCGGTGGCCATGCGCGGCAGGTAGTGGGCCTTCTGCTCCTCGGTGCCGTCCATCACCAGCCCCTGGGAGCCGATGCCGTTGTTGGTGCCGATCACCGAGCGGAAGGCGGGGGAGGTGCGGCCGAGCACCTGCACCGCCAGGCATTCCTCCTCGGTGTTCAGCCCCAGGCCGCCGTATTCCTCGGGAATGGTCATGCCGAACAGACCGAGTTCCTTCATCTCGGCGATGACTTCCCCGGGGATGCGGTCCTCGGCGGAGACCTGGGCCTCGAGCGGCACGAGGCGTTCCTGGACGAACTTCTCCAGGGTGGCGAGGAGCTGGTTGAGGGTGCTGGCGTCGAGGGCCATCGGCGAACTCCGGACTGCGGGAAAGGCGCGGATTATAGCGAAATTGCGCCGGACCCCGGTCTGCATTAGCCTTGCGCGTCCGGCGCCCCTGCGCGCCGGTGCCCACTGGCGCCATGCGCCCGATTTCGAGGGCGCGGCCCGCCGCGTCCGACCATCCGAGAAGCCACCGAGGCCTGGACCATGAACGATCGCAACCCCTTCGTCTGGGACGACCCCTTCCTGCTGGACGACCAGCTCACCGAGGAAGAGCGCATGATCCGCGACACCGCGCGGACCTATGCCCAGGAACGGCTCATGCCCCGGGTGCTGATGGCCAACCGGGAAGAGAAGTTCGACCGGGAGATCATGAACGAGCTCGGCGAGCTCGGGCTGCTCGGCTCCACGCTGCCGGCCAAGTACGGCTGCTCCGAGGCGAACTACGTCGCCTACGGCCTCGCCGCCCGGGAGGTGGAGCGGGTCGACTCCGGTTACCGCTCCGCCATGAGCGTGCAGTCGTCGCTGGTGATGCATCCGATCTACGCCTACGGCACCGAAGCCCAGCGGGAGAAGTACCTGCCGAAGCTGGCCACCGGCGAGTGGGTGGGCTGCTTCGGGCTCACCGAGCCGGACTTCGGTTCCGACCCCGGCGGCATGGTGACCCGGGCCAAGGCCGTGGACGGCGGCTTCGTGCTGAACGGGGCGAAGATGTGGATCACCAACTCGCCGATCGCCGATCTGGCGGTGGTGTGGGCGAAGCTCGACGATGTCATCCGCGGCTTCGTGGTGGAGCGGGGCTTCGACGGATTCAGCACCCCGAAGATCGAGGGCAAGATGAGCCTGCGGGCGTCCATCACCGGCCAGATCGTGCTGGAGGACGTGTTCGTTCCCGAGGACAACCTGCTGCCCAACGTGAAGGGGCTCGCCGGGCCGTTCGGCTGCCTGAACCGGGCCCGCTACGGCATCGCCTGGGGCGCCATGGGCGCCGCCGAGTTCTGCTGGCACGCGGCCCGGGACTACACCCTCGAGCGCAAGCAGTTCGGCCGGCCGCTGGCGGCGACCCAGCTCATCCAGAAGAAGCTCGCCGACATGCAGACCGAGATCGGCCTCGGCCTGCAGGGCTGCCTGCGCGCCGGCCGCCTGTTCGACGAGGGCCGCCTGCCGGTGGAGCTGATCTCGCTGCTCAAGCGCAACAACTGCGGCAAGGCACTGGACGTCGCGCGCATGTCCCGGGACATGCACGGCGGCAACGGCATCGCCGACGAGTACCACGTGATCCGGCATGTCATGAACCTCGAGACCGTGAACACCTACGAGGGCACCCACGACATCCACGCCCTGATCCTGGGACGTGCCCAGACGGGACTCCAGGCCTTCACCGGGTGACCCGCTCACCCCTGTAGGAGCGCCCTCCCGGGCGCGATCCGCATGTTGACATCATCAAGACCGGATCGCGCCCGGGAGGGCGCTCCTACGACCCGTACTTCCTCGTGGGATCTCACTCCCACCTCCCTGATATCAGGCTTCTATCGCAATCTGGAAGTTTCCTGAAACGCTGGCAGAAACGGGCCGGCGGCGTTGTTTCCAGCCTTCGCGCTGCCTAAGGTTGGCCGTCCAACAAAGGGATGGACGGTGAAGGGGGCACGCATGATCAGACTGGTGCTGGTGGACGATCACAGGCTGTTCCGGGTCGGGCTGCGGCGCATGCTCGACGAATTGAAGGGGATTCAGATCGTCGGCGAAGCCGAGGACGGCGAGGCGGGGGTGCAGCTCGCCCGTGAGCTTCGCCCCGACGTCATTCTCATGGATCTGATGATGCCCGGCATCGGCGGGCTCGAGGCGACCCGGCGGGTCGACCAGCTCGAGCTCGGCGCGCGGGTGGTGGTGCTGAGCGCTTCCGACCAGGCGCCGTTTCCGCTCCAGGCGCTGCGGGCCGGCGCCGTCGGCTACGTCACCAAGGGTGCCTCCGCCGCAGAGCTCGGCACGGCGATCAAGCGCGCCTTCGTGGGCAAGCGCTATCTGAGCGCCGACGTCGCCCAGGCGCTGGCCGTGAGCAGCTTCGAAGACGAGGGTTCCGGGCCGTTCGACCAGCTCTCCAACCGCGAGATGCAGATCATGATGATGGTGGTGAACTGCCACCGGGTGAACGACATCTCCAACAGTCTTCATCTGTCGCCCAAGACCGTGAACAGCTACCGGTACCGGATCTTCGAGAAGCTGAACGTGCGCAGCGACGTCGAGCTGGCGCTGATGGCGGTGCGCCACGGCATGGTGCAGGCGCCACGCCTGGAGACGGCGCCGGCGGTGGCGGAGCCGGTCGGCTGAGGGCCCTTTGACTCCGGCCGCGCCATCTGCCTGAATCGCCTCCCGTCCCATGGCCGCTGGAGGCGAACGTGACATCAGGTGCCCAGGCGCTGGCCGCGATCGAGCCGCCGCTCCGCTATGGCGCCCTGGCAGCGTGCCGGGCCTGTCCCCGGCTGGCCGATCATCTCGCGGCGATCCGCCGCGACCATCCGGCCTACCACGCCGCGCCGGTAGCCCCCTGGGGGGCGAAGTCGGCCCGGCTGCTGATCGTGGGTCTGGCCCCCGGCATGCACGGCGCCAACCGGACCGGCCGTCCGTTCACGGGTGACGCCAGCGGCGCGTTTCTGTTCGAGTCCCTGTACCGGGCTGGTTTCGCCACCACCGCGGATGCCAACACCGCCCGGCTGGTGAACGCGCGCATCACCAACGCGGTGCGCTGCCTGCCGCCGGCCAACCGGCCCACGGCGTCGGAGATCGCGAACTGCCTCGGCTATCTGAATCACGAACTGCGCGAGCTGTGGCGGCCCGGCGTTCGCAGACGCCGCTGCGTGCTGGCGCTGGGCCGCATCGCCCACGACGCGGTGATCCGGGCGGCCGGGCGTCCCCCGGCCGGATTCGCCCACGGCGCCGAGCGCGAGATCGCGCCCGGTCTCACCCTGCTCGACACTTATCACCCCAGCCGGCAGAACACCAATACCGGCCGTCTGACCCGGGACATGCTCGATCGCGTGGCGCTGCGGGCCGCGCGGCTGCTCGGCTGACCCGGCCGGTGGATCACCGCCACGGCGCCGCCTATAGTGTGCCGCCATGAGCCCCGCCGCGTTCGACGCCGAAGCCTTCCTGAAGACGCTGCCGCAGAAGCCGGGCGTGTATCGCATGCTCGACGCGGACGGCGCGGCGCTCTACGTCGGCAAGGCGCGTAACCTCAAGGCGCGGGTGACCAGCTATTTCCGGGCCTCCGGCCTGACGGCCAAGACCATCGCGCTGGTCAGCCGCATCGCCGACGTGCAGATCACCGTCACCAGCAGCGAGACCGAAGCGCTGCTGCTCGAGCAGAGCCTGATCAAGAGCGAGCGGCCGCCTTACAATGTCGTACTGCGGGACGACAAGTCCTACCCGTTCATCTACCTCACCGATCACACGGATTACCCCCGGCTCACCTTTCACCGGGGGGCGAAGAAGAAGACGGGCCGCTATTTCGGGCCGTTTCCCTCCGCGGGGGCGGTGCGCGAGAGCCTCAACATCCTGCAGAAGCTGTTCCGGCTGCGTCACTGTGACGACAGCTTCTTCCGCAACCGCTCGCGGCCCTGCCTGCAGTACCAGATCCAGCGCTGCAGCGGCCCGTGCGTCGGGCTGGTCGAGCCCGGGGATTACCGGGAGGACGTCGAGCTCGCGGTGATGTTCCTGGAGGGGCGCAGCAACGCCGTCCTCGAAGTGTTCAAGCAGAAGATGCAGGCGGCGGCCGACGAGCTCGACTTCGAGCGGGCCGCCAAGTTCCGGGATCAGATCGCGCGCCTGCGGCGGGTTCAGGAAAACCAGTACGTGCACGCGGAGGAGGGCGACGTCGACGTGTTCGCCGTGGCGGAGACGTCCGGGGTCTCCTGCGTGCAGGCGCTGTTCGTCCGCTCGGGGCGCATTCTCGGCCAGCGCACCTGGTTCCCGAAGAACGAGCTGGCGCTGCCGCCGGACGGCCTGCTGGAGGCCTTTCTGTCCCAGTACTATCTCGGCGGGCCGGAGCGCGACCTGCCGCGCACGGTGCTGACCTCGCCCGGCATCGGGGACGCCGCGGTGCTGGGCGCCGCCCTCACCGAACGCAGCGGCCGCAAGGTCGAGGTCGTCCACCAGGTGCGTTCCCAGCGCGCCCGCTGGCTGGCGCTGGCCCGGGAGAACGCGTCCCACAGTCTGAACGCCTACCTGGCGGACAAGCGCAACGTCTATGCCCGGCTGGTGGCGCTGCAGGAGGCCCTCGGCCTCGACGACGTGCCGGGCCGGCTCGAATGCTTCGACATCAGCCACACCATGGGCGAGGCCACCGTGGCGTCCTGCGTGGTGTTCGACAGCAACGGGCCACTGAAGTCCGACTACCGGCGCTTCAACATCGACGGCGTGACCGCCGGTGACGACTACGGCGCCATGGAGCAGGCGCTGCGCCGCCGCTACACGCGGCTGAAGCAGGGCGAGGGCAAGCTGCCGGACGTGCTGGTCATCGACGGCGGTCCCGGGCAGATCGGCCGGGCCGAAGCCGTGCTCGACGAGCTGCAGGTGGACGACGTCACCGTGCTCGGCATCGCCAAGGGTCCGAGCCGCAAGCCGGGGCTGGAGAAATTCATCCTGGGCGGCGCCGAGATCCGCCTGCCGCCCCAGGGCGACGCCTTCATGCTGCTGCAGCAGATCCGCGACGAGGCCCACCGCTTCGCCATCACCGGCCACCGCCAGCGCCGCCAGAAGGCGCGGCGCCGCTCGGAGCTCGACGACATCGCCGGGGTGGGGCCGAAGCGCCGGCGCGAGCTGCTCAGCCACTTCGGCGCCGTGGCGGCGCTCAAGGGTGCGAGCGTGGAGGAAATCGCCAAGGTGCCCGGCATCAGCCGCAAGCTGGCCCAGGACATCTACGGCGCCCTCCACGCCGACTGACCCCTGCCGCTACAATGACCCCATGAACCTGCCCAATCTGCTCACGCTGTCGCGGATCCTGCTGATCCCGTTCTTCGTGCTGATCTACGTGATCCCGGGGCCGGGCACCTACGTCTATGCCGCCGGCCTGTTCGCCCTGGCCGCGTTCACCGACTGGCTGGACGGCTACCTGGCGCGGCGGCTCGACCAGACCACGCCGTTCGGCGCGTTCCTCGACCCGGTGGCGGACAAGCTCATCGTGGTGAGCGCGCTCGCCATTCTGATCGGGCACCACGCCACCCTGTGGGTGACGCTGCCCGGCACGGTGATCATCGGCCGCGAGATCGTCATCAGCGCCCTGCGGGAGTGGATGGCGGAGATGAACCGCCGCGGGGTGGTCAACGTCACCTGGATCGGCCGGGTCAAGACCACGCTGCAGATGGTGGCGATCCTGGTGCTGCTGGCCAATCCGCCGGGGCTCGACAGCCCCTGGGTGATGGCCGGCATCGTCATGCTCTACGCCGCGGCGCTGCTCACCCTGTGGACCATGGTGCTGTATCTGCGGGCCGCGTGGCCGACGCTGCGCAGCGGTTTCGAGCAGCGCTGAAGCGACCGCGAACGGGGTCGCACTCGCCTGGAATCCCCGTTAGAATTCCGGCCCTTCGACGCCGGGGGCCTGTGGCCCGCGGCGTCCCGCCGGCACCCTGCCGGCAGGCTCTCGGCGCGGTGGCAGAGTGGTTATGCAGCGGACTGCAACTCCGTGTACGCCGGTTCGATTCCGACCCGCGCCTCCATTTCCTCCCGATGCCCCTGACGGCATCGCCCCGGCCTACACGTAGTAGGCCTTCAGGGGCGGGAAGCCGTTGAACTCGATGGCGCTGTAGCTGGTCGTGTAGGCCCCGGTGGAGAACCAGTAGAGCCGGTCGCCGATGGCCAGATTGAGGGGCAGCGGATACTTGTGGTCCTCGTAGAGGATGTCCGCGCTGTCGCAGGTGGGGCCGGCGATCACGGCGTCCTCGAGCTCCCCCTGCTTGTCGGTGTGGACGGGAAACTTGATGGCCTCTCCCAGGGTCTCGATCAGGCCCGAGAACTTGCCGACGTCCACGTACACCCACCGGTGCAGGCCCGTCCGGCTCTTGCGGGAGATCAGCACCACTTCGCTCACCAGCACGCCGGCGTTGGCCAGCAGGGACCGGCCGGGCTCCAGCACGATCTCCGGGAGGGTGTCGCCGAAGTCGTCCCGCAGGTAGCGGGTGATCTCCTCGGCGTAGGTCTTCAGGGTGTGGGTTTTCGTAAGGTAGTTTGCCGGAAAGCCGCCGCCGAGGTTGATCATCTTCAGCTCGATGCCGTCCTCGTCGCGCAGCCGCTCGAAGATCACCTTGACCTTGGCGATGGCGGCGTCCCAGGCGCCGATGTCGCGCTGCTGGGAGCCGACGTGAAAGGACACCCCGTAGGGCACCAGGCCCAGGTCCCGGGCCAGGATCAGCAGGTCCATCGCCATGTCGGTCTGGCAGCCGAACTTGCGCGACAGCGGCCAGTCCGCGGTCTGGGTGCCTTCGGTCAGGATGCGCACGTACACCCGGGCGCCCGGCGCCGCCTTGGCGATGTTGCGCAGGTCGGCCTCCGCGTCGGTGGCGAACAGGGTGACGCCGCGCTCGTAGAAGTAGCGCACGTCCCGGGCCTTCTTGATGGTGTTGCCGTAGCTCACCCGATCCGGCGTCACGCCGAGGCCGAGCACGCGGTCGAGCTCGTAGATGGAGGCGATGTCGAAGTTCGCCCCGCGGTCACGCAGCAGCTCGATGATCTCCGGGGCCGGGTTGGCCTTCACGGCGTAATAGATGCCGGCGAACGGAAACGCCGCGGCGAGCTCGTCGTAGGCCTCGCCGACCGTGGCGCGATCCACCACCAGGAAGGGCGTCTCCTGGGTCTCGGCGAATCGTCGGATGCGTTCGGCGGCCTCGGGGGTGTAGTAGTCGTTCCAGTCGGGGGTCACGTGTCTCTCCGGGTTTTCTCGGTACGGCCGTGCCGGCCAGGGCCGGCGGGTTGCAGTATTGGAGGGGGATCACGGTACGATCAAGCCCTGATTGCGGGGGAGGCGTGCCGTGGTGTGGCGGATGATCGGATTGCTGGGGCTGCTGGTGCTGCCCGCAGGGGCGGGCCACGCGAGCTACGGCATCTACGTCGGGCGCGAATTGACCGCCGACGGCAGCGTGCTGGTCGGCGGCACCGGCGACGAGGTGTCCAGCCACTGGCTCGAGATCGTGCCGCGGCGCCGGCACGCGCCGGGGAGCACGATCCGCGTCGGCGTCGACGGGCGGGCGATCTACCCCGGCGAGTTCATTGAGATTCCCCAGGTCGCCGAGACGGCCCGGTTCCTCACCATGAACTACAGCGACTTCGAGGGCTTTCCGCCGCCGCTCACCAACGGCGGTCTGAACGAGCACGGCGTGGCGGCCCGGGACATCTGGTCGCCGTCCCGACCGGAGCTGGCGGCGATGACGCCCAACCCCCAGCGCGGTCCCAACTACAGTGATCTGTCGCGGATCGTGATGGAGCGCGCGCGCTCGGCCCGGGAGGCCGTGGAGATCGTCGGTGAGCTGATCGACCGCCACGGCTTTTCCACCTACGGCGGCAATTCCCATCTGTTCGCCGACGCCCGGGAGGGCTGGGTCGTGGTCAACTTCGCCGGCGGCCAGGGCCTGTGGATCGCCGAGCGCCTCGGGCCGGACGAGGCGCGGATGTCCTATCCCGGCTACGTCATGGAGATTCCGCCGGACTTCCAGAACCATCCCGATTTCATGGGTTCGCCGAACTTCGTGTCGTTCGCGGAGGCGCAGGGCTGGTACGACCGCGCCGCCGGGGAGCCCTTCGACGTCAACGCCGTCTATGGCGACGGGGCAGGGCGCTCGGCCACGGTCCGGGCCTTCGAGGCGGAACTCCTGGCGGTCGGGCGGGCCCGGGGCGTCACGGTCCGCGACATGATGAACGCCGTGCGGGACCCGAGGGTTTCGAGCGACACCAACGGCTACGGTCAGGTGGCGCGTCTGCGCGGGGGCCTGGCCGACCCGGCCCTCGGCCTGCTCTGGGTGGCGCCGACCGGCGCCGTCACGGCGCCGTTCGTGCCGTACTGGATCGGCGGCACCCGGGTGCTGCCCGAGTACGGCAAGCACCGCTATCTCACCCGGGATCAGGCCAGCGGCTTCGTCACGCCGGACTTCGCCGTGCAGGAAGCGAGCGCGTTCGCCGGACGGCTGTTCAAACGGCTGATGTACTACACCTGCGATGCGCCGGACCGGTTCCTGGAAGAGGTCACGGCCGCCCTGACTGCCTTCGAGGACGCCAGCCTGAACGAGCGCGAGCGCATCGAGAAGACGGCGCAGGTCCTGCTGGCGGCCGGCGAGCGCGAGCTCGCCAGCGCGGTGCTGACCGACTTCACCACCGCGCGGGCGAAGGCGGCCCTGGACCTCGGCCGGGACCTGCTGGCCGGC
>MDTG01074597.1_pt1 | contig 14190 bp, 8 predicted proteins | sample 811421 | NCBI WGS metagenome assembly MDTG01 (sample SAMN05326645, study PRJNA326480) | marine metagenome | isolation source: seawater | place: Pacific Ocean: South East | collected 2011 | reverse complement strand
GTCGGCGTCGCCTCGATCCACGCGACCTGCGCGCCGCCGGTGGCGAGCCGGAGCCGCTGGCGACCGGCGGCCGGGGGCGGCAGCGGCGTGGCCCGCTCTCCGTCGACGCGGAAGAGGGTGCCGAAGCGCGCGCCGACGCCCTCGGCCCAGAGCGTTCCGTCCGCGGCGAAGGCCGGCCGGGCGAGCGCGTGCGAGCGCGCGGGCGCGTCTCCCCCCAGGGCCCGGACCACGAAGCCGGCGCCCGCGTGGAGCGCGACGCGCTCCGGGCCGAGCGTGGCCACGTCGTCCGCCATCACGTCGGTGAAGGGCAGGGAGTGAGGGCGAGTGGCGAGCGCGTCGGGGGTCGGCGCGACGAGCACCCGCGGCGCCGAGAGGGCCTCGGCGCGGCGCACGACCACGGCGGCCCCGTGGGGCGAGAGGTGCGGGCCGCCGACCATGCAGCGGCTCGCCGGGACCCGCACGCGGAGAGCGAAGGCGACCTCGCCCTCGCGCTCCACGATCGACTCCCAGACCCGCGGCGCGGCGGCGCGGCTGTAGGCGAGCTCGGCCTGGCCGCCGGCGCCTCGGCGCACGGAGAGGAGGCCGCCGAAGCCCCACCCCGTGGCCTCGGCCCAGGCGGCGTCGGCGCGGGCGCAGCGGAGCGGCGCGTCGCCTTCGCAGGGGCGGAAGCGGAGCGGCGCGACGTCGGCAGGGGGCGGGGCCTCGAGCTGGCAGTCCGCGGGCGCGGCCGCCCAGCGGGGCGCCTCGGGGGCGGGGCGCTCCGGCGTGGAGCTCTCCGGGGGGAGAGGGGGCGCGCCCGTCGCGCTCGCCGGGCCGGTCTTCGCCGCCGTCGACCCCCCCGTCACGTTCCTGCCCCCCGTGCCGCTGGCCGTCGCGTCTTCGGTCGTGCGCTCGGCCCTCGGGTCTTCGGTCATCCGCACCCCCGTCGCGGGCTCGGCCGTGCGGTCTTCGACCGTCTGCTCCTCGCTCCTGCGCTCTTCGGCCGTGCGCTGTTCGGCCGTGCGCTCTTCGCTCGTGCGCTCGAGCCCCCGCGGGCTCCGAGCGAGCGCCTCGCCCGCCGAGCGCCTCTCGGGAGCGGAGGGCGGCGCGGCCGCTCGCGGGCGCACCCCCTCGGGCGCCTCGCCTCCCGCCGGCGGCCGGGCACAGCCCGCGACCGCCAGCGCGACGAGCAGCCGCGCCGCCGCCCTCATCGGAAGGTCCCCGCGAGCTCGCGCGGCTCCCCCCGGAAGGCGTCGGGCTCGACGGCCAGCGTCGTGTAGCCCCGGCGCGCGCTCCCCACCATCAGGTGGACGCGCCCGCTCGCGCTCTCCCGCGCATCCGGCCCGCCGAGCGTCCCCTCGACGCGCGCCCGGTCCAGCGAGACCAGCCGCCCGCCGCGGCCGAAGCCGAGGTGCGAGAGCCGCGTCGTCCCGCGCTCGTCCGCGACCGTCACCAGTAGCCCGCCGCGCTCGTCGTTGCTGATCGCGGCCCTCTGCACGCCCCAGGCGCCGAGGTCGCTCGCGAGCACCTCCCAGGTGCGCCCGTCGGGCGCGACGCGGAGGAGCTGCACGCCGGCCTCCTCGTTCCGGGCGAGCACGTAGAGCGCGCCCTCCTCGACCCGGTAGGTCATCGCGAGCGGCGCGCCGAGCTCGCCGTGCTCCCCGCGCGCCTCCCAGCGCCCGTCGCGCGTGCTCAGCGCGTGGAGCGTCGCGCCCCCGCGCCGCCCGCCGACGAGCGCGAAGAGCGTCCCCTCGGTCGCCGAGAAGGCCAGCGCCCGCGGCGCCCCCTCGCTCAGCTCGAGCCCCTCGCCTTCGAAGCGCTCCCCGGCGATGCGCCCCTCGCGGAGGTGCAGCGCGCCGAGCGGCGCCAGGGTCCGGGCGTCCACCCGCAGCTCGCGCGTCGTCACGCCGGCGAGCTGCGCCGTGCTCTCCACGGCGGGCAGGGCGAGCGCGTCCTCCGCGCCGAGCAGCACCCAGGCGCCGTCCTCGACGATCTCGCTCACCTCGAGCCCCTCCTGCTCGGCGCCGACGGCGACCAGCCAGTCCCGCACGAGGTGGAGGAAGGGCAGCTCGAGGAGCCCGCAGACCGCGCAGTACTCCCAGGGCCAGGCCGGCTCGTACTCGGGGAAGGGGTCGAAGCCGATCGACACCGTGTAGCGGAGGTCGCCCTCGTCGTAGGTGCTCGCCAGGTCCTCGGGCATGCGCAGGCCATCGGCCGGCTCGCTGGCGATGGGCGCGGCGTCGAGGGTCGGCGCGTGGGCCCAGAGGATGCCGTCGAGGCCCGAGGCGCCGACGATGGCGCCTTCCGAGTCGAGGTCGAAGGGCGGCGAGACCGGCGCCCCGGAGAGGGCGGCGACGTCGGCCGGGAAGTCCCAGCCCACGATCGGGCTCGGCTGGTCCACGCCGTAGCTCAGGCCGACCGGCGCGTCGCTCGTGGTGCTGCCGCCGTTCACGTGCAGCGCGCGCCAGCTCGCGTCGCCGAGGGCATAGCGGCTCCCGTCGATGGCGCAGCCGGCGCCGTTCCCCGACGCGCAGTAGAGCGCGCGCTCGGCCGGCGTGGCGTGGGGATCGTCGCAGGCGCAGAAGCGCACCCCGGCCTCACCGGAGCGGGCGCCCGAGCCGTCGCCGAGGACGCCCTCGAGCTGGATGTCCGTGGGCCGGCGGTAGCGGCACCAGGCGATGCCCAGGTTCGAGGCCTGGCAGATCGGGTGGAGCGGCCCGGTGACGATCTCGCCGGCGGGCACCTTGCCCCGCCGCACGTGGGCGACGGGCGCGGGGATCGGATCGCAGACGTCGCCGCGCCGGTGCTCGGCCCAGTCCGCGAGCAGGCCGTCGGTCGTGCAGGGGATGCCGAGCACGCTCTCGAAGAGCCTCGCGTAGCTATCGCCCCCCAGGCGCACGTCCGGCGCGCGCCCGGCTTCGGCGGCCTCGGCCTCGGCGTTCACGTTCTCCTGGGCCGGGTCGTGCAGGTCGGCGAAGGCCGACGCGGGCGTGCCGTCGAAGCGGTCGAGCTCGAGGTCCGGGATGATGGTCCCGGCCTGGAGGAGCGGGCTGCAGACGTCGCAGAGGTCGCCGACGGAGTCCTCGTCGTAGTCGAGCTGGTCCGGGTTGTAGTCGAGCGGGCAGTTGTCCCGCGAGTCGGGCACGTGGTCGCCATCGGCGTCGGCCGGGCTGGCCAGGCCGACCCCGACGCTCTGGAGCCAGGTCGCGTTGCCGCGCGCGAAGGTGGTCGTGTGGATCGACGCGAGCGGCTCCTCCGTCTCGGTGTCGTACGTCAGCGCCGAGGCGACGCCGAGCACGCGCGTCTGCGGCCCCACCTTCGCGATGATCGGCCCCCCCGAGTCGCCCCGGAGCACGGTCGTCTCGGGCGCCTCCGGGTCGCGGAAGACCTGCAGGACGAAGGGGTCGTTCGGGTCGATCTCGTTGCACCAGGGCTCGCCCATGAAGAGCCCCTCGGGCGCGAAGCCGTAGCGCCCGAGCGTGTTCGTGCCGACGCGCATCAGGTCCGCGTCGCCGCCGAAGAGGGTGGTCTCGCCCCGCCCCACGAGCGTCACCGCCTGGCCGTCGAGATCCTGCATCGGGCTGAAGCCGTGCGGGGGCAGCGTGAGCGCGGGCACGTGCGGGTGCGAGACCGGGGAGGCGAGCTGGACGACGGCGAGGTCGTGGGTGCGGTCCACGTCCTCGAGCTCGTTCGCGATCAGCTCGTCGTTCCACACGCCGCAGTGGAGCGTGCCGTAGGCCTCCGGGTGCACCTGCACGGCGCTCCCGGGGAGCGTGGTCGTCGAGAGGGGCGCCGAGCCGTCGGGCAGCCAGGAGGGCGTGTCGCCGTAGAAGCCGACCTCGACGGCGGCCGCGCAGGCGCCGCAGTGGGCGGCCGTCAGCACGCGATCCGGCGCGACGAGCGTGCCGGTGCAGCGGCGCGGCGTCCCGCCCGGGAGGACGAAGCGCAGGAAGACCGCGTAGGGGTGCTGGCCGTGGGGCACGGGGCCCGCCTCCGTCAGCGCCTCGCCCCGCTCGCCGACCGGCGCCGGCCCCGCGCAGCCGGTGAGGGCCGCCAGGAGGAGGGCGGGAAGGATTCGTCGTGTCCTCGTCGTTCGCATGGTCGTCTCCCCGGCGCGCTCGGGCGCCGTCGGGGATCCCTACGCGTCGCCCTCGCCGCATCTGACAGGGGCGCGGCGCGAACGGCGGGAGCGGGCTCTACGCGAGCCGGCGCGCCCCGCGATCGGAGGCCGACGGCGCCGATCCGAGGGGGGAACGGCCTGCGAACGGGCGGCGCGGGTCGCCTCGCGTTGCACCTGGGGCCCCGCCGGCACTAGGTTCCGGCGGACACCGGGGGTGCCCGCGCGACGGCGCGCGAGGACCTCACCTCCGGTCCCGAGCCGGAGGAACCATGGCCAGACCCACCCCCCGCGGACCGCGTCGCGTCGTCCGCCCCACCCCCCAGGTGCCCAAGGCGCTCCGAGGCGTGGGCGTGCTGCTCGTCCTCGCGATGGCGGGCGGCCTCGTCCACGTGCTGGGCGGCACCAACGCCTACACGCCCGCCGGGCACGAGGGCTACGTCTACCACCAGCCCCTCGCCTTCGGTCAGCGCGAGTTCAAGGAGACGCAGACCGGGCCCGTGTCGACCGGCTGGCGCTGGCGCCAGTACGTCACGAACATCGACATGCGCGTGAACACCTTCTCGGAGGAGATGCAGATCTTCAGCTCCGACAACCTCGAGGTCACCTTCGAGGCCCACGCGCGCATCCGCCTCAAGGCGGGCTCCGTGCAGGACGTCGTCGAGGAGTACAGCGGCAGCGACTGGTACGCGAACAACGTGCGGCGCCCCTACCGCACCGCCGTCCGCGAGACGGTCCGGCGCAAGCTCGCCTTCGAGATCAAGGACGAGTCCGAGAGCCTCGCCGACGAGATCCTCGAGCGGCTCCGCGAGGAGTACTCGGACACGCCCTTCGAGTTCCTCTCCATGAGCATCGGCAACATCAACTACCCGCCGAGCGTCGAGGAGCGCGTCATCGCCAACCTCGCCGCCGAGCAGCGGCGCCAGCGCATGGAGGTGCAGCGGCAGATCGCCGAGGCCCAGGCGAGCATCCGGGAGATCCGCGCCGGCGGTGACGCCCGGGCGCAGCAGATCCAGCAGGAGACGCTGACCCCGCTCTTCGTGCAGCACGAGGCGGCCGAGCTCTACCGGGCCCTGGCCGACGACACCGACGACGACGACGGCGTGGCCCAGGCCCGCGTCATGGTCGTCGTCCCCACCCGCGCCGACCGCGCGGGCGTTCCCTTCATCTACGCGGAGGACCGCTGATGACCCGCTCGACCCTTCGCCCGGCGCGCACCCGCCGCACCCTCCGTCGCGCGCCCAGCCTGCTCGCCCTGCTCGCGCTCGCCCTCGGCGTCGGCGCGTGCACCAACGAGACCACCGAGGAGGGCCAGGTGGGCTACATCTACCACGTGCCCCTCATCTTCGGAGAGGCCGAGTTCATGGGGACGCAGCGGGGCCCGACCTCGACCGGCGTCGTCTGGCGCCAGTACGTGATGAACGTCGACGTGCGCCCGAAGAACTACACCGAGGAGTTCCACATCCTCAGCCGCGACAACCTCAACGTCGGCTTCCACGCCCACGCCCGGATCAGCATCCGCGCCGAGGCCGTGCAGCAGCTCGTCGAGGAGTACGGCCCCTCGGACGCCCTCGGCGAGGCGGGCCACCCCGAGTGGTACCTCCGCGCCGTGCGCCAGCCCTTCCGTACCGCCGTGCGGGACGTCGTCCACAAGTTCGACGCCTACGACATCCAGGCGCGCACGCCGGAGATCGGCGCGCAGATCCTCGACCGGCTGCGCGAGCAGTACGCCGACACGCCCGTCCGCTTCGAGACCATGAGCATCGGCAACCTCACCTACCCCGAGGTCATCAACCAGGAGATCCAGCGCAAGCTGGCCGCCGAGCAGGACCTCGAGCGCATGGAGCGCGAGCGGCGCATCGCCGAGCAGGAGGCCGAGATCACGGTCACCCGCGCGCGCGGTCGGGCGGCGGCGCAGCGCATCGTCAACGAGACGCTGACCCCGCTCTACGTGCAGTACGAGATGCTCGAGAGCTTCAAGGCGCTCTCGCGATCGAACCGCGTGACCATCGTCGCCGCGCCAGCGTCCGAGAGCGGGGGCGGCTCGCCGGTGCTGCTCAACCTCGGGCGCTGACGCGCTCGCTCGTTCGTGCCGAGACGGCCGGTCGCTCTTCGCGGCCGGCCGTCGACGCGTCACGCGACGTTCGCGCGCTCCCTGCCATCGCGAGGCCGTCCGCCGTCCGCGGGGGCGCCGGCCGTCACGCTCCTCGCCGCGCCTGCGGAGCAGGCGACGGGGCGACGCGGCGTGGGTCACGGTCCACTCGCCGCGAGGCGTCCCCCCTCCGTGCGCCTGCTGGACGTCACGGTCCAATCCGCGTTCGCGGAGCAGCGGCCGCTGCCCGGGCAGCCGGCTGCCCCGGGCGGACGGCGAAGAGCGGCTGGCGGAGAGCGGACGGCGGACGGCCGAGCGAGCGACGTCGCGCGCCTCCGCGTACGCGGCCACCGCCCGCGCAGCGGTCTGCCCGGGGCGGCCGGCGGAGAGCGGACGGCGGACGGCCTCGCGAGCGCAGCGAGCGAGCGCGAGCCCTCAGAGCCCGAAGACGCGCTGGGCGTTCTCCGCCAGGAAGAGGCGCGTCGTCTCCTCGTCGAGCTCGAGCTCGGTGAGCTGCTTCAGCGCCACCCCCGGGAAGATCATCGGGAAGTTCGAGCCGAAGAGGCACTTCTTCCGGCCGTGGCCCTTCAGGAAGCGCACGAAGCTCTCGGGGTAGCGGCGCGGCTTGTAGGCGGAGGTGTCGATGTAGACGTTCGGGTACTTCGTCGCGAGCGCGATCATCTCGTCCGTCCACGGGTAGCCGATGTGGCCGGCGACGATGACGAGCTCGGGGAAGTCGAGCGCGACGTGGTCGAGGTAGGGGATGGGGCGGCCCGGGTCCGAGGGGCGGAGTGGGCCGGCGTGGCCGACCTGGAGGCAGAAGGGGACGCCGAGCTCGACGCAGGTCGCGTAGAGCGGGTAGTAGCGGCGGTCGTCGGGCGGCAGCTCCCAGAGCCAGGGCAAGAGGCGGAGCGCGACGAAGCCGAGCTCCTCCACCGCGCGCCGCAGCTCGCGCACGGCCTCCATGGGGCGGCGGAGGTCGACCGAGGCGACGCCGACGAGCGTCTCCGGGGCGGCGGCCACCATCTCGGCGACCTCGTCGTTCGACGCGAGCGCCCCCTGCGGGCCGTGCCAGGCGGTGATCAGCGCCTTGTCGACCTTCGCCGCGGCGAGCGCCTGGAGCGTCATGTCGAGCGGGAGCGCGTCGGGGATCGAGGCGCCCGTCCAGCGCCGCAGCGTGTCGAACATGGGGTCGCGGAGCATCCGCGGGGTGGGGTGCTGGATCCAGGCGTCGACGATCATGCCGGGCAGCCTACCTGCTCGCACCGCCGCGGGGGTCGACGACCGAGCTCGCCCGCTTCCTCCCCCGACGCGTCCGCCGTGTCCTCGGCGCCCTCTCGGCGTTCCACGAACGCGGCGTGGACCGCGAAGGCTCGCGCTCGTCGGCCGGCGACGCGCGTCGACGGGAGCGCGCCGCGGCGCCATGATCCGGCGCATGTTCACCGGCATCACCCGCGGCACCTTCCCCGTCGTCTCCGTCGTCCGCGAGCCCGCCCTGCTCCGCTACGCCGTCGACCTCGGCGAGTACGGCGCCGGCCTCGAGCTCGGCGCGAGCGTGAGCATCGACGGCGTCTGCCAGACCGTGGCGAAGCTCGAGGGGGCGCGCGTCTGGTTCGACGCGATCCAGGAGACCCTCGACAAGACGACCCTCGGCGCGCTCGAGGAGGGCGCGGAGGTGAGCGTCGAGCGGAGCGCCAAGGTCGGCGACGAGATCGGCGGCCACGACGTCTCGGGGCACGTCGTCGGCACGGGGGAGATCGCCGCCGTGCAGAAGGACGGGCACGAGGTCGTGCTCACCGTGCGCGTGCCGCCCGCCTGGATGAAGTACGTCATGCCGAAGGGCTTCATCGCCATCGACGGCTCGAGCCTGACCGTCGGCGAGACCGACGACGCGGCCGGCACCTTTCGGCTCTACCTGATCCCCGAGACCCTGCGCCTGACGAACCTCGGCGCGAAGGGCGCCGGCGCGAAGGTGAACGTCGAGCTGGACCCGCGCACGGTCGCGATCGTCGACACGGTCGAGCGCGTGCTCGCCCAGCGCGGCCTCGGCTGAGCCCGCGCCGGCCTCCGCCGCTGCTCCGCCCGGCCGCTCGCTCGCCCGCGCGGCCCCGTCGCCCGTGCGCGCGGTCGCGGTCACGGCCGCGTTTCCGTGGAGGGGGCGGTGCCCGGAGAACCGGCGCCGAGTGCGGCGCTCAGCCCGGCGGTGGGCCCTCGATGCCGAGGTGCAGGATGCGGCTCCCGGTCCGCGCCACCGGGTTCGTGCTCTTGCCGACGACCCAGCCCGGCTCCGGGGCGCGGTAGACGCGGAGGAGCTGGCCCCAGGGATCGACGAGCGTCGCGATGCGATCGCCCGCCTCGACCTTCGCGCCGAGCGGCGCCGTCACCTCGAGCAGGCCGCCCGCGTCCGTGTAGAGCCAGTAGCTCCGCGCGCACTCCACCGCGTTCGGCGTCGCCTGCTGGGCGTCCGCCGTGACCACCCCGAGCGACTCGAGCGCGTCGCGGATGCCGATGCGCGAGGTGCGCACCTTCGCCCGATCGATCACCTGCGGGTCGCCGATCTCCACGGTGATCGCCGGCACCCCGCGCCCGGCCGCCGTCGCGCGCACCGTGCCGTCGGCGCCGGCGTTGTGCACGAGGATCTGCGCGCCGATGGCCCGCGCCAGCCGCGCCGTCGCCGGGTCGCGGAGGTCGGCGCGCACGTAGAGCGTGTTGACGCGCCCGAAGCTCGCCGTGTGCAGGTCGATCAGCACCTCGAAGACGTCGAGGACCCGCTCGCGGAGGCGCGCCGCGTAGACCGCGGACTCGTCGCCGTCGCCCCGCCCCGGCATGACGCGGTTCAGGTCCTTCCCGTCCGGGTAGAGGCGATCGTGGCGCACGTAGCCGGGCACGTTCGCGATGGTCACGCCGAAGACCGTGCCGCGGAGGTCGGCCGGGTCGAAGGTGCGGAAGAGGCGGTGGATCGTCGGGATGCCGTTCAGCTCGTTGCCGTGGACGGCGGCGGTGATGCCGACGACCGGGCCCGGGTGCGCGCCGCGGGCGACGAGCGCGGGGGCGAGGAGCGGGCGCGCGGTGGCGTCGTCGACCAGGTGCACGCCGACGCGGTGGAAGCCGGGCGCGAAGTCGTCCGGGTCGAGGCGCTCGACGACGGTGTGGGGCCCCGGGGCGTGGGGCTCGATCCAGTCGGCCATGCCCCCATTTGGACGCGACGCGCGGAGCGCGGAAAGGGAATTCGGCAGGGAGCCGCACGAGGGAAGCGGGAGCGGGGCGGTGAACGCGAAAATGAAAACCGGCATCGGCGTTTCGGAGCCGCGCAAGAGAGGTCTCCTGCGGCCGCTCCTGGCGCAGCAAATGCGTCCGGAGGGGCCTGTCTCTGCGCGTCGCCCGTTCGGGGGGAGGAGGAACACATCTTGCGAAACGTTCCAGCGTGTACGGAACGAGATGGAGCGCGCCGCTCTTGGTGGCGCTGGTAGGGGTGCTGACCGCTGCGTGCGACGACGGCGGAGAGGGCGCCACAGCCGACGCGAGCCCGCTCGGTCGGCGCGACGCCGGGTCCCGGGACGCCGGGGGCGGCGCCGAGGACGCGGGCGACGCCGACGGCGGCAGTGCTGCCGAAGATGGCGGCACCGACACGGATGGCGGCACCTTCGACGCCGGGACCGACGCGGGCCGCGCGCCGGACGGGGGCATCGAGCTGCCGCCGCTCCCCGACCCGCTCGGGGCGCTCCCCATGCACGAGGCCGCCGAGCACGACCGCTTCCAGACGCGCGACAGCTGCACGAGCTGCCACAGCTCCGACGGCACGGCGCTCACCGACGACGACGGGCGCGACGTCTCCATGTCGACCCTCTGGCGCGCCTCGATGATGAGCTTCGCTGGCCGCGACCCCTACTTCCTCGCCGCCTTCAGCCACGAGATCGAGGAGCACCCGGCGGCCGCCGAGGTCATCGAGGCCACCTGCACGCGTTGCCATTCCCCGGCAGGCCACGAGGGGCTCCGCCCGAGCGGCGCGCACATCTCCTTCGAGGACCTCACGACCGGCACCGACCCGGTGGACCACGTCGCGCGGGACGGGGTGACCTGCACCGCCTGCCACCAGATCGACCCCGCGAACCTGGGCACGCCCGAGAGCTTCTCCGGCGGCTGGGTCATCGACGACTCGCGCCGCATCTACGGGCCGCACAACGACCCGTTCCAGACGAACATGATCAACTCGACCGGCTACACGCCGGTGTACTCGATGCACATGCGCGACAGCGCCCAGTGCGCGACCTGCCACACGCTCTTCACGCAGGCCCTCGACGACAGCGGCGCCGTGGTCGGCCCGACCTTCCCCGAGCAGACGCCCTTCCTCGAGTGGCGCAACTCCGACTACCGCATCGACGGCGACGAGCTCGGCCCGCGGGCGGCGAGCTGCCAGAGCTGCCACGTGCCCACCGTGGACGAGGACGGCGACCCGATCCGTGCGCCGATCTCCACGCGCCCCGGCTGGCTCGGGAGCCGCTCGCCGATCGGCCGGCACGTCTTCGTCGGCGCGAACGCCTACATGCTCGACGTGATCGCCGACCAGCGGGCGTGGATCGGCACGCCCGTCTCCGAGGCCGAGATCCGCGACCGGGCCGACCTGACCGAGCGCAACCTCCGCACGGCGGCGGCGCTCGAGGTCGAGACGCATCGCGAGGATGGCGCCCTCGTCATCGACGTGGAGGTCGAGAACCTCACCGGCCACAAGCTCCCGACCGCGTACCCCTCGCGGCGCGCCTGGCTCCAGGTGGAGGTGCTCGACGCGGGCGGCGCCGTGCTCTGGGCCTCGGGGCGGACCGACGCGAGCGGCGCGCTGGTCGACCAGGCGGGTCGGCGCCTCGACTGGGCCGACGCGCTCCTGCCGCACCTCGACGAGATCACCCGCGAGGACCAGGTGCAGGTCTACGAGTCGGTCATGGGCGACGCGAGCGGCGCGCCGACCAGCGTCCTGCTCGCGGCGACCCAGTACGTGAAGGACGACCGGCTCCTGCCGCACGGCTGGGAGGCGGACGACGAGGACGCCGAGTGGACCGCGCCCGTGGGCGTGGAGGGGGACGACGACTTCGTCGCCGGCTCGGACGAGGTGACCTACCGCCTGCCCGCGCTCCCCGGCGCGGCCCGGGTGCGGGTGCGCTTCCTCTACCAGTCCGTGCCCCCGGCGGCCGTCGAGGGTCTCCGCGACCACCCGACCCCGGCGACGGCTCGCTTCGTCGACATGACGACGACCCGCCCGCCGGCGCCCGAGCTCCTCGCGGAGGCCGAGGAGTCCCTCTGACGCGCTCCGACCGCCCTCGAGAGCGAGGGCGGTCGCCCGCCGCCCCCGGAGCGGCCGCTCGCCCCGAGGCGGACGCGGCGCCCCTCAGCGTCCGGCCGCCGTCGCGAGGTCCGCGAGGGACGCTTCGCAGAACTGGAGCGGCTCCGGCTCGCTCCCACCCCCGAGCACGTCGAGGGCGCCGCCGACCCCGTCGCCGCTCTCGTAGGCCCAGTACATGACGCAATTCGGATCGACGTCGTGGCCCGGGTGCTCCGGATCCTCGTGGTCGCTTTGCATGGGCAGTCCTGCGTTGACCAGCCCGAGCACGTGTCCGGTCTCGTGGAGGAGAACGGTCCCTTCCGCGACCCGGCAGGCCGCGTCCGCGCCGAGCAGCCCGCCTCGGCCCTCGCAGACGGCCTGCACCGTCTCCCGGAAGACCACCAGGCTGCGCCGGCTCAGCGCGACGCCGAGCACCCCGTCCACCCGGAAGCGACCGTCCACGTAGAGCAGCTGCAGGGTGGCGGGCCCCGCGCCGTCGAAGCGCTCGACGCCCAGGGTCCGGAGCTCGTCCAGCGTCCAGGGTGCCTCGCCGCGGGGCGGAAGCACGTCACTCTCCACCACCCGGATGCCCCCCGGCTTGTCGACGATCGCTCCGAGGCTGCTCATGAAGTCGGCGAGCACGGCCTCGGTCGGCCCGGCGCCCTCCGCCGCGTCGACCTCGAGGACGAGCTCGTCGGCCAGATCGGCGCGCAGGTAAGCCAGCGTCTGCGGGTCGACGGCTGGCCCCGCGTCCGGAGCGGGGCCGGCGTCGACGTCGGGGCGGCCGGCGTCGTCCAGGGGCGCCGCTCCGTCGTCGTCCCCGCAGCCGACGAGGCCCAGCAGCAAGAGCGCCCCGAGCGCCAGGGAGCTCGCTTTTCGTGTCGTCTTCGTCGCTCGCATCGTCGCTTCCGTCCTCGCTCGAGTCGTCGTTCGCGTCGTCGTCCGTGCCACCACTCGCATCCTCCTCCGTATCGCCACTCTCGTCAGGGGGAGCCGGGGCGATGGGGACCGGAGCCGGGGAGCTCGGGCGCGTCGTGAGCGATCGAACCGCGAGTCGTGGTGGGCAGCCGGGCCGAGCGTGGGAGCCGGGGCGTGGGCGTGCTCCCTGCGTCCTGCGGACGCCGCCCCGCGTCCTGCGGACGCCGCCCCGCGTCCTGCGGACGCCGCCCCGCGTCCTGCGGACGTCGCCCCGCGTCCTGCGGACGCCGCCCCGCGTCCTGCGGACGCGGGGGGGCTTCTCGGGCGTGCCGGCGGTGTGGGCGGGGGGCTCGCGAGGTGGCGGAATGCGCCATGATGACGGTTGCTTGCGTGGGGGTGGGGGGGGCACCGGCGGGGAACTGGGAGGACGACGCCTTCCAAAACTGAACTTGACGTCGAGTTCAGTTTTGGAAGGCGTCGCTCGGCCCTCGTCGCCGACGTACGGCGGCGACGCCCCCGCGGATCGGAGGCGCCGCCGCCGCGCCGGGGAGGGCTCGCCCTCAGTCGCCGACCGCGATCTCCGTCGCCTCGCTCGCGTTGCCGGCCGCGTCCATGACCGTCAGCGAGAGCAAGTCGCCGTCGCAGGCGGGGACGCTCCCGGAGAAGCTCCCTTCGCCATCGGCGCTCGCCGTCCGACCGGTCTCGGCGGTGACGTTCTCGATACGGACGCGCCCCTGCGCCTCGACGGCGCCCGCGCCCCCGGTGACGTTCACCGAGCCGCGGAGCAGGCAGCCGAGCCCGCCCGGCGAGCCGACGCTGATGGCGCCCGCGTCCGGGGCGTCCGGCGCGATGTCGTCGTGCACGATGGACACGAAGGCCGGCGCGCTCTCCAGCGCCCCCTCGAGGACGACGACCTCGAGGACGTTCTCCGTGTTCGCCGCGAGCGCGACGTCCACGGAGAAGGCGCCGGTCTCCGCGCTCACCTCCGCCATGGCCGTCTCGGCGCCGCCGCGCACCTCGACCGAGAGGCCCGCGCGCGCCTCCGCGACCGAGCCGCTGACGACGTGGGCAGCGACGTTCGTCGGCGCGGGGGCCGGATCGTCGACGCTCGGCGCCGCCGGCACGCTCGAGGAGTGTGCGATGGCCAGCTCCAGCGGCGCCGAGGCGTTCCCCGCCCGGTCGCTGGCCACGAGCGTCAGCGTCGTCTCCGCGTCTTCGGCGATGCGCACGGGCACCACCCAGCGCCCGCTCTCGCCCACGTCACCGGCGGCCGCCGCTTCGCCGCCGCTCACGTTCACCCGCGCGCCCGGCTCGGCGCTGCCGGTCAGCGTGACGTCCCGGCTGCCCGTCGGGCTCGCGACCGGATCCACGACCGGCGCGTCCGGCGCGAGGTCGTCGTGCACGACGACGATCACCGTCTCCACCTCGCTGCCGACGCGCGCCACCCGGAGCTCGCTCCGCGCGTTCGCCTCGAGCGTCACCTCCGCCGTGAAGCGTCCCTCTCCGTCGGCCACGACCTCCACCGGCGTCGCGCCGCCGCTCACCTGCAGCGTCGCGTCCGCCTCGGTCCTCCCGCGGAGGGTGATCGGGTTGGTCGCCGTCGGGCTGGGCACGGGCTCCACCTCGACCGGCGTCGGGAGCGAGCCGTCCTGCTCCACCTCCACCACCGTGGGCTCGGAGGCGTTCCCTGCGGCGTCCCGCGCCACGAAGGCGAGCGTGTTCACCCTGTCCGCCACCAGCGGCACGAGCACGCGGAAGGCGCCCGCCTCG
>MDTG01144918.1_pt1 | contig 14191 bp, 10 predicted proteins | sample 811421 | NCBI WGS metagenome assembly MDTG01 (sample SAMN05326645, study PRJNA326480) | marine metagenome | isolation source: seawater | place: Pacific Ocean: South East | collected 2011 | reverse complement strand
CGGCGAGTTCACGGAGAAAAGGTAATGAGCAAAACCCTCGACAACGCATTACGGGAGATCGTTGGCACGGCGAGCCAGATCGGCGCGAACCTGTATTCCGCCGATGATGAATTTGTGGCGCTGATTCGGGATCGGTTGCCCGCCGAGTAACGCTGACCTCTGGTCGCTGGCCTCCCTGCCGACGGCGGACAGTGCCAGGGTAGGGGTGCTGGCGGCCGGTGTCTGTAGGCCGGAACGGACAGGCGGCGTAGGCTCAGACCTCTTTCGGGCGTCCGTCATAGAGCACCACGAATGCGCGCTGCTCGATCAAGGCGCCGACCACGAACCCGGACATGATGTGCCGCTGGTCCGATTGATGGGCGTCAGAGTAGTTCCAGCCGGTGACCGCCAGAGCCACGGGCGTGACCCACAGGGGGAGCCAGGATTTGTGCAGCAGGCCGCCGAAAGGCACGTACCGCAGCCCGCCGCCTTTGCGCCGCACGCCGATCTGGGCACGGCTCCACGGGTGGACGACTTGGCAGCCGGCCCACTGCTGTTTGATGGTGAGGGAGATACTGGACATAAGGACAGTATAAAGACAGGGAGGGCAACACGAAACCCGGAGCCGTTACGCCTGATTTACGCCCGATGTGCTGTAAGTGATTGAATAAAAAGGTAGGAATGGTGCCGGAAAGAGGAATCGAACCTCCGACCTACTGATTACGAATCAGTTGCTCTACCGACTGAGCTATTCCGGCACGGCCCGCCCGGGGGCGAGCGGGCGCTAGTTTAGCAGGAACCCCACGGCTGGCAAGACCGCCGACGGCTTACGCCTGTTTGATGCCCGCCAGCTTGCGGGCGTGCCATTTCTTGGACTCCACGTCCATGCCGCGCAGGATCTGGATGCGCTGGGCCTGGGGGCTGCCGGCGCCGTGCATGGACTCGGTCAGGTAGCCCACCGCGTTGCGGCCCAGGGTCATGTTTTCGATCAGGCGCAGAATGCGCATGCGGTCCTCGGTGGGGATGTCGTCGCGGCCTTTCAGGAAGCGGCGGATGATGGCGCCGGCTTCTTCGTTATCCAGATCCTTTTCGCTGGGCATGGTGGCGACGATGCCGCCGGCCAGATCCTGGGCGAGACGGGCGATCTCATAGGGGAAGCGGGTGACGTTGTGCTTGCACACATTGGAGAGCATGGCGTCGTTCATATAGATGCCGCTGGCCAGGGGTTTGGCTTCGTGGGAGCTGGCGATGCCGGACGAGAAAATGGTCTCGTTGAGGTGCACCATCTCCACCAGCTTGTCCTTGATGTGGCTGACCTTGTCGACGCCGTTGTAGTCGGCGATGGTGGCGGCGGCGCCGGTCATCACATCGCCGAGGCCGGTTTTGCACACATAGCTGGCGCGGTGGTAGGCGGTGAAGCGCGCCACCATGTCCTGGGCGAATTCGTATTCGCCGTTCATGAGCACGTGCTCGTGGGGGATGAAGACGTCGTCGAAATAGACCCACACTTCCTGGCCGCCGTATTCGGCGTTGCCCTGGTCGATGCTGCCGCCCTCCATGGAGCGGGTGTCGCTGCTCTGGCGGCCGTAAATATAGGTGATGCCCTCGGCGTCGCCGGGGATCATGCCGACCACGGCGTAGTCCTTGTCGTGCTCGCTCAGGTTCATGGTCGGCATCACGCAGATCCAGTGCTGGTTCCAGCCGCCGGTCATGTGCGCTTTGACGCCGCGCACGAAGATGCCGTCGTCGTTGCGTCCGGAGACATGCAGGAACATGTCCTGGTCGCTCTGTTCGAACGGCCGCTTGCTGCGGTCGCCCTTGGGGTCGGTCATGCCGGCGGCGATCAGCACGTTACGGCGCTGCGCTTCCTTGAGGAAAGCCAGATAGCGCTGGTGGTAGCCGGTGCCGTGCTTTTCATCGATGTCCCAGGTGATCGAGTGCAGCACGCTGAGCGTGTCCAGGCCGGTGCAGCGCTGGAAGCAGGTGCCGGTGAGCTGGCCCAGGCGCCGCTGCATGCGGTTTTTCATCACCAGGTCCTGGGGCGACTCCGGCATGTGCAGAAAGCGGTTCACCGGGGCGTCGATCAGCGGCGAGTGGGCGGTGGCCAGCTCCGGGTCGTCGATGGCCAGGTCGTAAGTGGCGCGCAGGGCGTTGATGCTGGGGCGGATCATCGGGTGGTCGGCGGGCTCGTCGATCAGTTCGCCGAACAGAAACAGACGGGTGCCGCGGCCTTTAAGGCTGCTGATGTAGTCGTCACCGGTGCGGATCACCGGCATCCGTGACCAGCGTTCACTGGCGCTGTCGTGGCGGCGTGATGCCAAGGGGGAAACGGCGTTCATAGGGCACTCCTTGCGGGCTGAGCCGGCTGGCCGAGGTGCGTGTTATTGGACGTTTTCCCCAATAGTAGACACTGTGTCTCGGCTGGCAATGCAGGAGTGGCGGCTTGTTACCCAGGGTCAAGCGGTGGGTTGCTCCCGGGTCGGGCGGGGCCGGCCCGGGGCGACCGGCAGGGGCGTGCTAGCGGGGCTGTGGCTCGAACACCAGGGACGCGGAGTTGAGGCAGAAGCGCTGGCCGGTGGGCGGCGGCCCGTCGGGAAACACATGGCCGAGGTGGCCGTCGCAGCGTGCGCAGCGGATCTCCACGCGCACCATGCCGTGGCTGCTGTCCTCCAGCTCGCGCACGTGGTCCGAGTCCACCGGCTCGAAGAAGCTGGGCCAGCCGGTGCCGGACTCGAACTTGCTGTCGGCGTGGAACAGCGGCAGGTGACACAGCTTGCAGGCGTAGGTGCCGCTTTCCTTATTGTCCAGCAAACCGCCGCAGAACGGCGGCTCGGTGCCCTGATTCAGCAGGATGCGGCGCTCCTCGGCGGTGAGGCCGGCGGCGCGCTGCTGCTTTTCGGCGTCGGTGAGCGGCGTCAGATCGAAGCCGCTGGCGGAAACAGTCATGGCTACCTCTCAGGTTTTAAGCATTTCCGGGAAGGCGGCGTGCAGCTTTTCCAGTTTCGGCTTCGCCACATGGGTGATGTACGGCTGGTTGGGATTGCGGCGGGCGAAATCCTGGTGGTAGTCCTCCGCCGGATGGAACGGGTGGCCCGGCTCCAGGGTGGTGACGATGGGCGCGGTGAAGGCGCCGGCGTTATTCAACTGCTGGATGTAGTCCTCGGCGACTTTCCGCTGCGCCTCGTCCACCGGAAAGATGGCGGAACGGTACTGCGGCCCGCGGTCGTTGCCCTGGCGGTCTTTCTGGGTGGGGTCGTGGGCCACCGCGAAAAACAGTTTAAGCAGGGCGCCGAAACTGATCCGCCGCGGGTCGTAGCGCACTTCCACCACTTCCGCGTGGCCGGTGCGGCCGCTGCAGACCGCTTCGTAATTGGCGCTGGCCGCGTCGCCGCCGGCGTAGCCGGACACCACCGACTGCACGCCGTCGAGAGGTTGATAGACCGCTTCCACGCACCAGAAGCAGCCGCCGGCGAGCACAGCGCGGCCGGCATCCTGATCGGTGGGAACGTCTTCCACCGGATCGGGGAACCGGTCCGGGTGTATCGCCAGGGATGTGCCGGGGATCACTGCTTTCATACAACCTCCGTGACTGGACGACGACCATGACAGCCGCCGGGAAACCGTACCGTGAAGACAGTGGGGGCGGGGCCGGCGACTCTCAACCCGGGTCAGGGCAGCAGGCGCGCCTGCCGCAGGGTGTCGCGCAGGGCCAGGCACTGGCTTTTGGCGATGGCGCTCTGATCATTGGCTTCGTGGGTGCGGGCCATGCCGTGCCACAGGTTGGTGCCGGCGCCGTCGAGCAGGTCGGCGGGGAACATCTGCTCCACATCCGCCGGCGGCGCGTCCTTGATGCGCTCGCCGTCCAGGCCCACGCGCCAGGTGGGGCGCACTTCGTTGTCCTGGTTGATCGGGTTGAGCTCCTGGCGGTCGCGCATGTGCGGCGCCGACATCAGCAGGCGGGTCAGATCGACCAGCAGAATGCGGTCCACCGGGTGGTCGCCGGCCCATTCGACCAGCGCCTTGCGGCCCCGCTCGTACCACAGCGGTACCTCCTGGTGGCTGAGCAGCACGGTCAGGCCGGCGCGCTCGAAGATCGGCCGGCAGGTCAGTTCCCAGGTCTCGCGGGTGTCGCCTTCCGGGCTTTGCGCCACCAGCAGCAGGGTTTCCGCCGGCGGCGGCGGGGTGTCGGTGACCGTGCGCGTGGTCACTTCCGTGGTGCTGGCGCCCCCGCTCAAAAACAGAACCGCCAGTAACAGGCCCCTCATGGCACTCTCCACAACACTACTTCCGGATGAACAAGCACCCAGTGTAGCAGGGGCCGACCACGGAGAAACCCGATAACGACGCGGTTTTACGTCATTCTGTGACGCCGCTCAGGGACGCCCGGTTAGGGACGCCCGGTTAGGGACGCCCGGTCAGGGGAACGCCGGCGAGATAAGCGCGGGCGCGTTCGCGCCGGCCCTCACCTCCAACTGAAAACGGCCCTCGTCGGCAACCGGGGGGTGATACCAGCGCACTTCGTAGAGGCCCTGTCCCTCGACGTCGTCGTCGATCAGCCGCAGGCGCATGTCGCCGCTTTCATCGTCCACCAGCGTGCCCCGGTTGTCGCTGCGCAGAATCCGCAGCAGCGGTTGGTGCAGGCGCAGGTCACCGGGTGGTTCGCCGACAAAACGCCAGGACCAGTAGGGGCCGCTGTCCTCTTCGCCACGGTGGAAGGTGGCCGGCCGGCGCCAGCTCCGCGACCAGGTGCGGTCCGGGTCGCCGTCCGGCCAGTAGTGATGGCTGAGCAGCTCGAAACGGCTTTCCCTGGGATAGTCGTCGACGCCACCGGTGCGCATCAGGTCCTCGCTCAGCCGCGCGCTTTGCGCGGCGAGAAAGTCCAGCGTATGCGGGCCGTAAAGGGTGTGGCCGCCCTCGTAGTACTGAGCGCCGTACTCGGCCTCGCTCACCGCGTAGCCGAAAAAGCCGTTGGCCAGGCTGGAGATCTCCACCCGCCAGTCGGTACCGGCGGGCAGGGTGTCGAGGACCTCGCCGCGGATGCGGTTGCCGCTTTCCAGGGTGATTTCCCAGGGCAGGGGGACCAGCACCAGATCGTTGACGCGCAGTACCTGAAGCAGGGCGCGGTGCGGGAAGGTGTCCGCGGACATCAATAATTGCAGCTTGGACAGCGCCCACTGCTTTTCCGCCTGGCAGCCGTCGGTGAAGACGGTGCGTGGCCAGCCCTCCTGAAGAAACGGCAGGTAGGAGATCGGGAACACTTCGTCGCCGTTGGCGGCGCCCATGGTGGCGGCGCCCACCACCGCGCGCTGGCAGAGACCGTGGCGTTGTTCCTCGGGCAGCTCGAGCACGTCCATCAGGCGGCTGGCGGCGGCGGTGCGCAGGCGCGGCGCCAGATCGTCCTCCAGACGCTCGAACAATGCCCCTGCCTGGTCGCCGAGCGCCTTACCGATACGCCGGGCTTCGAGATCGCCGCGATGATCCGGATGCCAGGCCGGGTCGTTGTCGGCGTGGGTGGCCTGAAACGCGCCATGCACGAACGGCCACGGCAGCTCATCGCCGAAGTCGGCGCTCAGGCCTTGCCCCAGCCAGTGCCAGACATCCGCGTGATAGGGGCGCGTGAAGGCGGGGATGGCGGTGCCATGGATGGAAAACAGGGTCAGGGCGCCAGCGGGATAGAAGCGACCGTCGTCGGCTTGCAGGTCGATGCGCAACATGGTCATGCGCGGATTCACCGCGCGCAGGGCGTCGTCCTCGCCCATTTTTTCCGGGTCCAGATTGTGATTACGCGCCCACGCCTGTACCGAGCGGTTACGGGTCAGCCCCCAGACGTCGCGCTGGCCGGTGGCGATCCGCGCCGGGCGGCGGTTGCGGTAGGCGCGGATCACCGCCTCGCTGATGCGTTCGCTGAGAAAACCGAACAGCTCCGGGTCGAAACCGGCGCTGTTGGCGCCGAAGGTGTTGTAGAAATCGCTGCCCAGATATTGCCCGGGCCCCGAATGCGTGTGCGTGACCAGCAGGCTCAAGCCCCGCGCGGGCACGTCCGTGGCGGCGGCGATGCGTTCGGCCACGGCGTAATGCAGCGGCAGTGAGCCGGCGCCCAGATCAAGCTGCACCAGAGCCAGCGGCGTCTGCCCCGGGCCGTGCAGATAAAAGGCGCGTGCCTTGAGCCGGGTACGGAACCCGTCGGCGTTCTTCGCCCAGGCGGAATAGCCGAATTTGGGCAGGCCGATGGCGGGGGTGATGTCCACTTCGGCCACCCCGGCCAGAGGGCCGTCGTTCGCCGTCGGCGGCAGCGGTTCGGGGACCTGGAATGTCAACGTCTCACGAGGATAGGTAAGAAAGGGCCAGGCGGTGTGCACAAGCACGGCGGCCAGCACCCCGAGCAACAGCAAAAGAATAAGCGCGAGCCGCCGGCGACCGGATCGCCGGGGTTTGGATAACTGCATGTGAAGCCTCTTTTTTATTTTTGCACGAACGTACTTGTGGGGTGCATGTACGGCAAGGCTGATCGGGCCAAACCGGCGCCTGGATACATATCGGATACAAAATGATACGGCTTGTACAATTCGTGCAAAAGCATGGATAAGTTCACAACACTATTCCAACCGGACGTCACCGGAATTCTGTTTTTTTTACCTCCCTGGGATATTCCAATGGTTGCACTGTAATCCGTTGATACCCGAGGGGGGTAGAACATGAAAGCAACCGTGAGATTGTCGACTCTGGCGTTCGCCGCCGGGCTGGCTTTTCAGCCTGCTCTGGCGGAAGACCGTTATGAGGAGACATTGAACACTCGCCAATACGTGGGTGGTTTCGCCTCCTACGTGGATGTGGACGAGGATCGGCAGTTCGACGACGAAGGTCTGGGCTACAGCGCCTTCTACGGTCGTCAGTTGTCCGACCGCGTCTGGTGGGAAACCGAAGGCGGCTTCTACAAAGTGGATCCGAACCAGGCCGACTTCCAGGATTTCTACCAGTATCACCTGACCACCGGTCTCGCCTATGCCTTTGGTGATCGTACCGGCTTCACGCCCTATGTGATCGCCGCCGTCGGCGCGATTGACCAGGAAGTGCTGCCTGACGAAGACCAGGACACCAACCTGACCGTCAACGCCGGCATCGGTGCGGTGACCGGGCCGATCTTCGACAACGGCCTGAAGCTGCGCGGCGACGCCCGTTATGTGTATGACGACTTCGACGGCTCCGGCCCGGCCCGTGGTGACGGTGCGTTCGGTGATGTTCGCCTGTCTCTCGGTGTGGAGATCCCGCTCGGCTATACCAAGGTAGTAACCAAAGAAAAAACGGTGATCAAAACCCGTGAAGTGGCGGCCAAGCCGCAGCCGGTGATGGACTCCGACGGTGACGGCGTTCCCGATAACCGTGATCAGTGCCCGAACACGTTGGAAGGCGGGCGCGTGGATTCCAACGGCTGTCTGATCGTCAACCAGACCGTGACCTTGACCAACATCAACTTTGAGTTCGACTCCGCCAAGCTGACCCGTTCTTCAGAGTCTTCCCTGGACCGCATCGCCGACTCGCTGAAATCGCAGACCGACTTCCGTGTGGAAGTAGCCGGTCATACCGACAGCGTGGGCGCCGCGGAATACAACGAACAGCTTTCCCAGGAACGCGCCGAATCCGTTCGCCAGTACCTGCTTAACCGGGGTGTGGACCCGTCCCGTGTTACCGCCCGGGGCTATGGCGAGCTGAATCCGGTGGCCAGCAACGAAACCGAATCCGGCCGCGCGATGAACCGCCGCGTTGAATTCCGCGTTACCGAGAAATGAGGAATACGAACATGTTGCGAATCAAAAACCTATTAATGCTGGTCCTGCTCGCCGCTCTCGGCGTGGGGATCTACGGCTGCGAAGCCAACGACAGTGATGACACCGTTATCACTGAACCCAACAACCCCAACCCGAATAATCCTGACGATCAGGATAATGACGGTGTGCCCGATGACGAGGACAACTGCCCCGCGTTCGCCAACAACGATCAGCGCGATCAGGATAATGATGGCATCGGCGATGCCTGTGACGACGATATCGATGGCGACGGTGTGCCGAACGACTCTGATAACTGCCCGAGGGTGAGCAATCCCGACCAGGTCGATGCTGACCAGGACGGTATTGGCGACGCTTGCGACAATAACGTGGATCAGGATGGCGATGGCATTGAGGACAATAAGGACAACTGTCCGCTGGTCGCCAACCCTGACCAGAACGATATCGATAATGACGGTATCGGCGATGTCTGTGACGACGACCGCGATGGCGACGGTGAGTTTAACGACGAAGATAACTGCCCCTACGTGGCCAACGCGGACCAGCTCGACACTGATGAAGATGGTGTGGGCGACGCCTGTGAAGACGACACCGACGGTGACGGCGTGCTGGATCCGGACGACAACTGTGTGTTCGTGCCCAACCCGGCTCAGGAAGACCTGGACGGCGACAACGTGGGCGACATCTGTGATGACGACGACGATGGCGACGGCACCAACGACGGTAACGACGAGTGTCCGACCGTGGCCGGCCCGCCGGAAAACCAGGGCTGCCCGGTAGACAATGACACCGACACCGACGGCGACGGCGTACCCGACGACCTGGACAACTGCCCGAACACCGCCAACGCGGACCAGCTCGACAGCGACGGCGACGGCATCGGCGACGTGTGCGACGACGACGGCTTCACCTGTAACGACACCAGCACCTATCAGCCGCTGACCACCCCGGACTATGAAGCCAGTGGCAACTCACTGGGCGTGTGCCTGGGCTGCGGCGTGAGCGAAGCGGATAGCCTGGTGGACGGTATCGACGCTTCCTTCGCGACCATTGAAGTGGGTGTAGCGGCGGTCTACGGCGGCGCTGAAATCCGTGCCACCGCGGTGGACGCGGCCAACGACTTCGCCGACATCAACCGCATCGGCATGGTGATCTCCGATCCGGCCTCCGCGCTGCTCAACCTGAGCCTGCTCGGCGACTTCCTGACCCTGCGTTTCTACAACGACGGCGAGGAAGTGGACAGCGCCACCGTGGGCGGCGGTCTGCTCGGTCTGGAACTGCTGGGCCTGAGCCTGGACAGTGACGAGCGCTTCCTGTCCGCCGAGGTGGATACCAACGAGCTGACCTTCGACGAAGTCCAGCTGGACTACGCCGGTCTGCTCAACGTCAACGGCTCTCTGCGCGTGCATCGCGTCTGCGCCGGCAACGATCCGGAGGACGCACCCTGAGTCTCCTTTGATATCAGGCATATCCTGGGGGCGCATTCGCGCCCCCTTTTTTTGCCCGGCACCCGGCCGGCGTTTTCCTCCGTTCGCCTTCACGTGATTCCGTTCGCAGTCTGTCAGCCTTTTGGGTTAGATTGGGGACGCTGGAGGGAACGAATCTATGACATCCATTTTTCGCTGGCCGCGTCACGCGCAGTGGTTGTTAGTGCTTCTGCCACTGGTTTTTTTGCTCGGCGGCTGTGATTCCGGGGGCGCGAATTACACCGAAACCGGGGACCTGGAATCGCTGCGCGAACGCGGCCAACTGCGTTTGCTGGCGCCGCGCTTCGATGAAGAGCAGGCGCTGGTCCGCGAGGGCGTGCCGCTGCAGGAATTCCGCGAACAGGCGGAAATTCTGGCGCAATCCCTGGGGCTGACGCCGCGCTGGGTGTACGCGGACAGCACCGATAACCTCGATGACATGCTCAACGAGGGCCTCGCCGATCTGATCGTCACCAATTACACGGTCACCGAATCCCGCCAGGAGAAAGTGGATTTCTGTACCCCGGTGGCGGTGATACGGGAGTATCTGGTGCTGCCCAAGGACCGCCAGGGCGACAGCGTTGAGGATCTGGGCGAAGTGCGTATCGCCGCGCCCGAAGGCACCGCCTATCAGGAGACCGCCGAAGCGCTGGCGGAACGCCACGACACCGTCAGCGTTGAAGTCGTCGAGGCCGGGCTCTCCGATGTGGAGCTGCTGGAGGGCGTCGCCTCCGGTCTGTATCAGGCGGCGATCGTCGACAGCAACGCTCTGGACGGCCTGCTGCGTACCTTCGATCAGGTGCGCAAGGGGCCGGTGGTCAACCCGCGCCGGCGTATCGCCTGGGCGGTGCGCAGCGACAATCCGGAGCTGCGCGCGGCGGTCAATGAATTTCTGGTCAGCCACCGCGTGCGCACCTCGGTGCGCAGTGAAGAGCGCCGCGATTGGGCGGCGATCAACAAGGACGGCGTGTTGCGGGTGATCACCTCCAACAATCCGGCCAGCTATTTTCTGTGGCGCGGCGAACTGATGGGTTTCGACTACGATCTGATCCGCCACTTCGCCCGGCAGCATGACCTGCGCGTGCGCATGGTGGTGCGCGACAGCGCCTCGCAAATGTTCGACGCCTTGCAGACCGGTGCCGGCGATGTGATCGCCGGGGCCATGACCATTACCGAGCGGCGTAAAGCCGAGGGCTGGCGCTTTTCCAACCGCTACCTGGAGGTGCACGAGCAGATTATCGGCGACGCCGATGACGAGCCGTTCGAATCGGTCCAGGAACTGGCCGGGCGCACCGTGGTGGTGGCGCCGGACAGCGCCTTCATGGACACCCTGGAAGAACTGCGCGAGCAGGGCATCGACGTGCGCATCGAGCCCCGTGAAGGGGCCACCACGGAGATGCTGATACAGGACGTGGTGGACGGCGCGATCGATCTCACCGTGGCGGACAGCCACGTGGCCGCCCTGGAAAGCACCTACCGGGAAGACCTGCGCCCCCTCTGGACCCTGGAGGGCAGCCGCGACATCGCCTGGGTGCTGCGCGATGATCAGGACCAGTTGGTTGAGAAACTCAACGCCTACATCAACCGCAATTACCGGGGCCTGTTCTACAACGTCAGCTTCAACCGCTACTTCAAGGAATCGAAAACCATCCGTATCCATGAGGAATACCGGGTGGAAGCGGGCAAGGAAATTTCACCCTACGACGACCTGGCCAAGGAATACGCGTTGAAGTACGGGTTTGACTGGCGCTTGCTGGTGTCGCAGATGTACCAGGAGAGCAAGTTCAATCCGGACGCGGTGTCGTTCGCCGGCGCCCAGGGCCTGATGCAGGTGATGCCGCGCACCGCCCGCCAGTTCGGCTTCGACGACCCCCACGATCCGGAGCAGGGCGTGGCCGCCGGGTCGGCCTATCTGGAGTGGCTCGAGGAGCGTTTCCCGCAGCGTCTGGGCATGGCGGAGAAAATCTATTTCGGCCTGGCGGCCTACAACGCCGGGCACGGCCACGTGGAAGACGCGCGCCGGTTGGCCCAGCGGCTGGGCAAGAACCCGGATCTGTGGTTCGGACACGTGGAAGAGGCGATGCTGCTGCTGTCACAGCCGCGCTACGCCCGCCAGGCCCGCTTCGGCTACGTGCGCGGCAGCGAGCCGGTGAAGTACGTGCGTGAAATCCGTAACCGTTACCTCGGTTACGTGCAGTTCACCGAAGAGCACAATATTTCCGCCGAGCCCTGAGGCGCCGCCGGTCAGATCCGGCGGTTGAGCCATTCCAGCAGCGTCTGGCGGACCTCCGGGGCGCAGAAATCATTGAGGATTTCGTGGCGCCCGCGCGGGCAGTCCATCCGCTCCACGGGCAAGCGCCGGCGGCTCAGCACCTGCTGCAGCCGGTCCATGCCCTTGCCGCCGCCGCTCATTGGATCCTGGCGGCCGCCCAGCAGCAGAATCGGCAGCCGCGCCGGCAGGCGGCTCAGGCCCTTGGAGGACTGCACATCGGCGAGCCCGGAGAGCAGCGCCAGCCAGGTGGCGGTGGTGCATTGAAAGCCGCATTTGGGGTCGTCGATATAGGCTTTGACCTGGGCCGGGTCGGCGCTCAGCCAGTCGAAATCGGTGCGGGCGTCGGGCACGCTGCGCGCCCAGGCTTCAAAGGTGAGCTTGTGCACCAGCGGGCTCTGGCCGCGGGCGCCGTGCCGCCGGCGCTGCCATTTCAGCAGCGCCGCCATCAGCCGGTAATACAGCGGCGGGTGATAGTCACTGCCGCACAGCACCAGGCCGTCCAGCTTGTCGCCGTGGGCCTGGGCGCCGGCCAGCGCGATAAAGGAGCCCATGCTGTGCCCGCCCAGCACCAGGGCGCCGGGTTCCCGCTCGCGGATGCCGTCGATCACCCGGCCCAGATCGTCCATCACCAGGCGCCAGCCGTCCTGGTCGGCGAAGTGGCCGGGCGGGTCGGCGGCGTCCATGCTGGCGCCATGGCCGCGATGGTCGGGGCAGTAAAGGTTCCAGCCGTGCTCGGCCAGGGTTTCGCCCAGGGCCCGGTAGCGGGCGCCGTGCTCGGCCATGCCGTGCAGCCAGATCAGCGACCCCACCGGGTCGGCGGCGCGCCACTCATGGACGGCGATGGTATGGCCGTCGCCGGCGCCGATAACAAAACATTCCGAAGTCATTAATGCGGTCCCCTCAAACAGGTCATGAACATGCGTCATGCGTGTGCGAGCGTCAAGATGGCCGTGTATCATCATTGGCCGCGTATTCAGGCCCACAGGAGAGCGTGTGATTCATTATCAGGTCCGTCCGTTGCGCCCGCAGGCGCATCTGTTCCAGGTCACTCTCACCATCGACCGGCCGACGCCGGAAGGGCAGGGGCTGACCCTGCCCGCCTGGATCCCCGGCAGCTACATGATCCGTGATTTCGCCCGCCATATCGTGTCGCTGGAAGCGTCGGCGGCCGGCGAACCCGTGGACGTGGCCAAGCTGGACAAGCAGACCTGGCAGCTGGCGCCGGCCAGCGGGCCGGTCACGGTGTGCTATCAGGTGTACGCCTGGGACCTGTCGGTGCGCGGCGCCCACCTGGACACCACCCACGGCTATTTCAACGGCAGCTGCCTGTTTCTCGCCGCCATGGGGTTCGAGGACCAGCCCTGCGAGGTGGACATCGAAGCCCCGGACGGCGCCACCTACGCCACCTGGAAACTGGCCACCGGGCTCGACCGGGTCAGCGGCGCGGAGCTGGGTTTCGGCCGCTTCCGCGCCGACAACTACGACGCCCTGATCGATCATCCGGTGGAGATGGGGCATTTCGACCATGCCCGCTTCGAAGCCTGCGGCGTGCCCCACGACGTGGTGCTCAGCGGCCGCCACCGGGCCGACATGGCGCGGCTGTGCCGCGACCTCAAGCCGATCTGCGAGCACCATATCAAGCTGTTCGGCGAGCCGGCGCCGATGGACCGCTATCTGTTCATGACCCTGGTCACCGACGGCTACGGCGGGCTGGAGCACCGCAATTCCACCAGCCTGATGAGCCCGCGCACCGACCTGCCGCTGCTCACCGACGGCGCCGATCAGGTACGCGACGGCTACCGCAGCTACCTCGGGTTGTGCAGTCACGAGTACTTCCACACCTGGAACGTGAAGCGCATCAAGCCGGAGGCGTTCACGCCCTTCGACCTGAGCCGGGAAGTGCACACCGAACTGCTGTGGGCCTTCGAGGGCATCACCAGCTACTACGACGATCTGTCCCTGGCGCGCACCGGGCTGATTACGCCGGAGAGCTATCTGGAACTGCTGGGCCAGACCCTGACCCGGGTCTACCGGGGCCGGGGGCGCTTCAAGCAGACCGTCACCGAGTCCAGCTTCGACGCCTGGACGCGCTTCTATAAGCAGGATGAAAACGCCCCCAACGCCATCGTCAGCTACTACGCCAAGGGTTCCCTGGTGGCGCTGGCGTTGGATCTGACCCTGCGTGAACGGACCAACGACGCGCGCAGCCTGGACGACCTGATGCGCCTGCTGTGGCAGCGCCACGGGCAGACCGGCGTCGGCGTGCCGGAGCAGGGCGTGCAGGCCCTGGCCGAGGAGGTGGCCGGCGGTGACCTCAGCGACTTCTTCAACCAGGCGCTCTACCGCACCGAGGACCTGCCGCTGGAGGCGCTGCTCGCCGAACGCGGTGTCACCGTGAACTGGCGCCCGGCGGACGGCCATAGCGACAACGGCGGCAAGCCCGGCAAAAGCCGGCCGCCGGTGCATCTGGGCGCGCGCTTCGCCTCGGACCCCCAGGGCGCCCGCCTGCAGGTGGCCTACGAGCAGGGCGCCGCCATGGAGGCCGGGCTCGCCGCCGGCGACGTGGTGGTGGCGGTGGACGGCCTGAAAGCCAGCGCCGGCAATCTGGACACGCTGCTGGCCGGCTACCAGGAGGGCGAGCGTGTCGACGTGCACGCCTTCCGCCGCGATGAACTGATGCGCTTCACCGT
>MDTG01027840.1_pt1 | contig 14193 bp, 12 predicted proteins | sample 811421 | NCBI WGS metagenome assembly MDTG01 (sample SAMN05326645, study PRJNA326480) | marine metagenome | isolation source: seawater | place: Pacific Ocean: South East | collected 2011 | reverse complement strand
TTGGCCAATTCAGACGTAAGCATTTCTGATATCTACGATCCCACGCAAAGCCGTATGGTTGCTCAATGTGATATCAAGAACGATTTGACGCAGCTAATCAACTGGGAAGTAGATCCAGACCTAAATGCGTTGGTACCACAAGACATGACTTTACAATCAAACAATGAAGGTATTTTTACTTCTTTCCAGATTACAGAAGACCAGTTTGCTACTGGTGATCGTACTCTTATCAACCATAAAGAATATTATTTTACAGTTATAGCTTACGGTCAAAACCAATACTTAGAGTTTAACCCTACGACTGCTCCGGGTGGTCAGAAGATTCCATTCCTTGCAGGTCGCCGTAACATTAAAACATACACAGTCATTCCTCATCAGATCGATTCTGAAAAGGGCGGTACTGTGCAGGTTGCTCAGTATGGAGATGGTCCTATTATCAAGCGTCTGGACGGTGTAGGTAATGGCGGAACAGAACTAGAGCTGATTCCTGAAGAAGTAGATGCCATTATGAGTGGAAACTCTGACGGTCAGCCTTCCTACATGGGCGGTATGGGACCTGTAGCTATTAAAGTAGTAGATCCACTTGAGGTGAAAGAGGGTCTGTACACATTAACTTTTGATGCTGCGAATGGAACAGCGAATTGGGACATCACAGACGCAGACGGCGCTGTAGTTGCAGAATCTGATACAACGATTTCATTCTACAACGAACAGATTATCCCAGATCTTGGTCTTTCAGTAGCTATTCAGCAAGCACCAACGCCCGGTGGAGATGATGAAGGCACATACAATAATGGTGTAGTTTTCTCTGAGATCATTTATGACGACCCGTCGAAAGAGTGGTGGTCTGGTATTAAGGATGATAAATCATACACACCTTACAATTGGATTTTAGCCGGTACCAATAGTTACCCAACGGAAGAGCCTGCAACATTGTATCCAGACCAAGACGGTGACGCTAAGGGGTATTTCGAGAACATAGTTGATGGAACGTGGGGGCCTTATATGTATGCTTCAGGTAATAATCGCGTCGATGTTAATGGCTATCCAAATTACGGTATGGGTCCGGCGGTAACTATCGGACGTAACTTGAACGATGCATCTAACCTTCACTCTGTAGATATTGTCTTTACGCAAGACGTTAGCAAATGGACACGCGTACCAGTATTCGAACTAGCGGAGGAAGTTGGTTTGAGTGAACACGGCGATAAGAAATTAACACAGCGTCAAGATACCTCTTGGAACTTGAATAATGGAAATCTTGTACAGGACCCGAATATGGCTCCTGGTTGGTCGTACTTCCCGGGTTACGCTATCGATGTAGAATCCGGTAAGCGTTTATTGATCGCCTTTGGTGAAAACTCATGGTTACCGGGTGAAAATGGTAATGACATGCTCTGGAACCCAACGGATCGAGAGTTTTTGCCGCCAGGCAATACTGTAAATGGTGGATACGTATTCGGTGGGCAGCATTACATCTATGTATTTGCGGATGAAGATAAAATCTCTGGTAGCAATGTAGATCTTTCGTACTCTGGTCCAAATGTGAACAATTGGCCATTGAAAGATTTGATGGAAGACTTAGTGAAAACAGGTGGTTTAGGGAACATTGCTAAGGCGAATTTCTGGAGAGCTTGTCGTTGGATTGGTATACCGACCCTGCGTAAAGGATTGGATTTCAATCCATACACAGAGCTTCCGACTGAAACGCGTGTGCGTATTAGAATGAATGCGGCTTATCAAAATAGTCAATTAGCGGATGTGCCAAACAATGGTTTACCGCAATTCCAATTCAATACGTCGAATATTGCAACTAGGACCTTTATTGATTCAGTGGGTTCAAGTGCTCTCGAGACTATTCGAGTTGTGCCGAATCCTTACTATGGCTATAGTGCTTACGAAGGTTCACAATTGGACAATATTGTGAAGATCACGAACCTTCCTGAAACGTGTACTATTAGTATCTTCTCAACTTCGGGTACTTTGGTGCGCCAGTTGCGAAAAGACAACTCGCTCACTTTCATTGAGTGGGATTTGAAGAATACCTACAATGTTCCAATCGCTTCGGGCGTATACATCATCCATGTTGATGCCGGTGCATTGGGCGAAAAGGTAGTGAAATGGTTCGGTGCACTCCGTCCAGTAGATTTGAACTCATTCTAAGAGAGAACAAAAATGAATATGAAGAAATACATCATTGCATTTTGCGCACTTGCCCTAATAGGAACCGTGCAAGCCGGTAACCCGCAGCGTGCAGGTTCAGCAGGTGCTTCAGAATTATTGATTAACCCGTTTGCTCGTTCTTCGGGTTGGGGTTCTGTAAACATTGCTGGTGTAAGCGGCATGGATGCATCTTTTGTAAACATTGCCGGTATTGCTGCAATGCAGGGGAATACGCAAGTAGCCTTTAACAATACACAGTGGTTGGTAGGTGCCGGTATTCAGATGAACGGAGCTTCACTAGTACAACGCGTAAGCGATGTTGGTGTCCTTAATATGGGAATCAGCGCTTTTGATTACGGCGAGTGGGAAGTTACTACTGCTGATCAGCCTGAAGGTACTGGCGCAACTATCTCTCCACAGAGTATCGTGATTAACTTAGGCTATGCGCAGAAGTTTACAGAAAATATCTACGGTGGTGCTAATGTAAAAATCTATAGTAGCTCGATTTCTAACTTGAATACAAGCGGTGTTTGTTTTGACGCTGGTGTTCAGTACCGTACAGGTATCGATGATCGATTCAAATTTGGAATCACTTTGCGTAATGTAGGGCCAGGTATCACTTATGAAGGTGATGGTTTAGGGGTAACTCTTCCAGTTCCTACCTATGGTGTTGCCTATACTCAGACATTTGAAAGCCGCTCTGCAATATTCGAATTGCCAACAGCTTTGAGCATAGGTGGTTCTTACGATTGGTTGCTTGAAAATGGTAAAGTCACCGGTGCCTTGAACTTTACTTCAAATGCATTTGAAAAGGATACCTACCATGCAGGTATTCAGTACAGCCTTAAAGATCTATTCCAAGTGCGCGTAGGTTACGTTGCAAGAGATAACCGTGCCGATGGCATCGGTACTTCTGCTATCTCAGGAATCTGTGGTGGATTCAGCTTTAACGTACCAACAAGCGACGACGGTTCTTTTGCGATTGACTATGCTTATCGTGGTACCACTTCTGCGTTTAGTGGAATCCATACTATTGGAACACGAATCAACTTGTAATAAGAAAGATTTTTTACCTTTGAACAAGAGAGAGGCCTTCTGAGGCCTCTTTTTTAGTCAAAACCTATTCGTGTTATGTCAGCAGTAAGTTATTATACCGCAGAGGGACTTAAAAAGCTTAAGGACGAACTTGAGCAGATGAAGACCATTGAGCGTCCTAAAATCTCGCAGCAGATTGCAGAAGCTCGTGATAAAGGAGATTTGAGTGAAAATGCAGAGTACGATGCTGCCAAGGAAGCTCAAGGTCTACTCGAAATGAAGATTAGTAAGCTTGAGGATGTACTGGCCAATGCTCGTATCTTAAGCGAAGATAATATCGACTTAAGTAAAGTAGGTGTTTTGACTAAGGTGAAGATTAAGAACCTTGCCAACAGTGCCATTATGGAATATTCCCTAGTCGCTGAAAAAGAAGCAGATATTCGCAAAAATAAAATCTCGGTCAGCAGCCCTATCGGTAAAGGTTTATTGGGTAAGAAAGTAGGGGAGACCGCCGACATTCAAGTGCCTCGAGGGGTAATGAGTTTTGAAATCCTTGAAATCTCGATGGCCTAAGACGATGTCTAGCATTTTTACAAAAATTATAAATGGGGAAATTCCCTGTTACAAGGTTGCGGAGGACGATAAAAACATTGCCTTCCTCGATATAAGTCCTATAAAAAGAGGCCATATCTTATGTGTGCCTAAACTTGAGTTTGATGAACTTTATGAGTTGCCAGCTGAGGATTACCACAGCCTTATGTCGTTTTCTCAGCGCGTTGCTCAGAGCTTGAAGCGTATTGTACCTTGTAAGCGTATCGGATGTCTAGTGCTAGGTATGGAGGTACCACACGCACATCTCCACTTAGTGCCCATCAATGCTGAATACGAATTAAGTTTTGCTAATTCTGAAACAGGGATTTCAAATGATGAGATGGTAGCTCTTGCTCGTGCTATTTCAGACGATCTGGATTCTGTTGGATAAAAGCCTCCCAGCTACCGCCTTTCCCTTTTGCTTTCGGTCTTTTACCACCTGAACCGTGTTTAGGAGCAGGCATACCTGTGGTTTGTGCATGGTGACAAACTGCAGCTGCAAGTGCATCGGAAGCATCAAGATATTTGTGGCTTACACCAGGATACATACTCTGCAACATTCCACTTACCTGTTCTTTACTCGCGTTTCCGTTCCCTACAATACTTTGCTTAATTAAGCGAGGGCTGTATTCAAAGACGGGGATTTTTTTTGACAATGCCGTAGCCATACAAACACCTTGTGCTCGGCCTAATTTCAACATAGATTGTACGTTCTTACCGAAGAAGGGAGCTTCAAGTGCCATTTCGTCGGGCTTGTAAAGTTCAACAACCTTGCTCAGCTCTTCAAAAATATGGGACAATCTTGTGTAGTGATCGAGCTTTGCATTGAACTTCAATACATCAAGAACTACGGGCTGAACGGTGCCTTTTACGATATGAACAACACTATAGCCCATAACTACAGTACCGGGGTCGACTCCTAGAATGACTTTTTCTGTAGCCTGAGATTCTGCCATATTAAATCATTAACCCAACAATAGCAGCAGTATAGAGTGATGCAATTGTCCCAGCAATAAGCGCCTTGATACTGAGTTCACTCAAATCTTTACGTCGTGAAGGTGCAATAGTCCCAATTCCTCCTATTTGTATACCAATACTAGCAATATTGGCGAATCCACAGAGCATGTAAGTACTAAGGGTTACAGACCGTTCTGAGGCAAATATCCCAGCGGTCTTCATATCGGCCAAGGTCACATAGGCATAGAACTCGTTAAGGATGGTTTTTTCACCAAGCAATTGACCCACCAACAATAAATCCTCTGGCGGTACTCCAAGAATCCACGCGATAGGACTCAAGAGTGCTCCCATAATAAATTGCAATGAAAAGGTATCATAACGTCCATTGGTGAAATCCGCAGTCCAAGCATTCAAACCGGTCCAAGAACCAATACCCTCTACAAACAGGTAGTTTACACCATAGACTAGGGCGGTAAATACCAATAGCATAGCACCGACGTTCACGGCTAGTTTAACCCCTTCTGTGGTTCCGTTTGAAATTGCATCAAGCGCATTTGATCCCATATCTTGAGAATTAATCTCGGCCACTTCCTCTACATCTTCAGTTTCAGGCAAAAGAATCTTGGCGCTGATTAAGGCCGCAGGAGCTGAAAGAACTGAAGCGGTCAATAGGTGCTTGGCAAAAAATAATTGGCGTTCGGGATCATCACCGCCCAAATAACCAATATAGGCAGCCAACACACCTCCGGCGATGGTAGCCATACCTCCTGCCATCAAGCTGAGCAATTCCGAACGGCTCATCTTAGCGATGTAGGGTTTTACCAGCAAGGGCGCCTCGGTCTGACCGATGAAGATGTTTCCGGCAGCGGCGAGCGATTCTGCCCCTGAAAGACGTAGTGTTTTTTGCATGACCCAAGCCATAGCCTTAACGACTTTTTGTAAAATTCCAAAGTAGTAGAGTAATGAGGTGACCGCTGAGAAGAAGACTACTGTCGGAAGTACTTGAAAGGCGAAAAGATACCCGAAACTTGTCGTATCTGTGATCAGAGAACCGAATAAGAAGGTGGAACCTTCTCGGGTGAAGTCCAATAAGGTAATTGCAGCTAGGCTAAATTTTTCAAAAGCCCAGCTAACGCCAGGTACTTTAAGCACACCCAAAGCTAAAATTAATTGTAGCACTAGTCCTTTAGCAACCATCCACCAATTAATAGCTTGCTTATTTGAACTGAAAAGCCACAACAACGCGGTGAGTACAGCAATTCCTAAAATACTCCTTAGAATCATTTGAGCTTGTCTAATTTATCTCTTAGCCTGGCGGCTAGTTCGTAATCTTCATTTTCAACAGCTTCCTCGAGCTTCTTTTCGAGTAGTGTAAGACCATCTACTTCAGTTTCTGTTGGGGTACCGTCTTCTGGTAAAACTTCATCGATACTGTCAGCAACACGTTCCTCTTTTTCGGTAATACCGGCTTGTTCTAGAATAGAAGCCAAAACGAAAATAGGGCAATCAACACGGACGGCAAGCGCGACGGCATCGGAGGGTCTCGAGTCGAAAATCAGTTGGGCTCCGTGTTCGTTTCTAGCGTATATAGAGGCATAAAACACACCATTGACCAGGCGATGAATTAATACTTTTTCGATTTGTGTACCTAGCTCATCCAGCATGATTTGCCAAGTATCATGGGTCATAGGGCGCGGGGGCGCAATACTTTTTTCTAAGGCTACGGCAATGCTTTGTGCTTCTGCACCTCCGATGACTACCGGAAGTTTTCGCGCATCGGGTCCTTTTTCTGCAAGGATGAGCGCATAAGCTCCCGATTTCCCTTGACTGTAGGATAGTCCTTTAACCGTGATTTCGATTTCCTGCATTAACTAGCGGCCTTGAAGGCGCGCAAAGCATTCACCAATTTGGGAACCACTTCAAATGCATCACCGACAATACCGTAGTCTGCAGCTTTGAAGAATGGAGCTTCAGGATCTGTATTTACTACTACAATGGTCTTCGATGCACTCACACCCGCTAGGTGTTGAATCGCGCCAGAAATTCCGATTGCAATATACAGATTAGGGTTGACTTGGATACCAGTCTGTCCAACGTGTTCACTATGCGGACGCCACCCAATGTCACTCACTGGTTTAGAACACGCTGTGGCTGCACCGAGCACCTCCGCAAGCTCTTCAATTATACCCCAGTTCTCGGGACCTTTTAGTCCACGACCACCACTCACAACCGCCTCTGCTTCAGGCAATGCTACCTTACCACTTGCAACCTCCGTACCGATAACTTTAAGAAGTTCCAAGCTGCTTATTTCTTGCGTCTCAACGGCACCTTCACCGCTTGTGACTTTAATACCAATGCTATTTGGTACGAAAGAAATAATAGGAGAAGCACCGCTTAACTCAATCGTCTCAATGCTTTTTGAAGAAAAAGCACCACGCTTTATTTGAAATGGTGCTGTACCTAAAGGAAGGCTTATTGTATTAGTGCTTAACGCAGCATCTTTAAGGGCTGCCAGTGCCGGAGCAACACTCCTTCCGAGTGAAGTACCGGCAATGACTACGCCCGACGCACTCGAACTAAGTGCTTCAAGCTGTCCAGCGATTCCCATGGCGGTTTGGCCAAGCTCAATTTGAATACAATGGTCTGCACCGTAGCCACCCAGTTCAGCTGCTGGCGCCTGAGTACTAGTTACTGCAACGACCTTAGCGTCAATCATTGACGCCCAGCTCTTAGCGTAACCTACAGCTTCAAAAGAAGCTTTCTTGTACACCCCATTCCAATCTTCAACAAATACTAAAATCGACATCGTTTGAAATTTTATATGGCTTTCGCTTCCTCGTGAAGCAAGCGCACAAGTTCATCTACATTTTCAGAATCCACTATTTTCACTTCCGCTTTACCTGGTGGCTTTTCAAATACTACCGGTGAAGTAAGGCCTCCGGTTTCGGAGGAGGCTACTACTTCAAGCGGTTTCGTTCTCGCGGACATGATGCCGCGCATATTAGGAATACGCAGATCTTTCTCTTCCACTAATCCTTTTTTTCCGCCAATAACCATTGGTAAAGCGGCTTCATAGGTTGCATGGCCCCCATCTATTTCGGAGGTTGCCGTTGCAGTGCCGTTTTGTATGGAAAGTCCGACACAAGCATTGGCGAACGGAAGGTGAAGCATAGCAGCAATCATTGCAGGTACTTGTTGACCGTTGTAGTCTATACTTTCTTGACCACATATGATTAAGTCATAAGAATTTACCTGGATGTGGTTCTTGAGTTCTTTGGCTACTGTGATAGCGTCCATAGGGTCGGCATCTATTCTTACAGCTTTATCTGCACCGATAGCAAGTGCTTTTCTAAGCGTTGGCTCGGTAATGGCCGGGCCAACATTGATTACGGTGATTGTGCCGCCCTGTGCTTCCTTGAGGTGAAGTGCTTTGGTCAATCCAAACTCATCGTATGGATTGATAACGAACTGAACCCCTGAAGGATCAAGCGACGTACCGTTGGCTGTGAAGTTAATCTTCGCAGTGGTGTCGGGCACGTGACTAATACAGACTAGTGTGTTCATAATTGGGTTATGATTTGGTACTAAATTACTATGCACGCATAATAAATCCAAAGAAATTTCGTGTAAAAACGCATTTTTATTATTCATTTAAATATTTATTGGAAGTACCTCTTTAGTGATAAAAATTGGCCCCACCTTTTGAGAACTTTCTGAACTATAAATAGCGACGCAGAAAAATCTGCTAATGTTGACATTGCATCTTATATTTGCCGTCCCGACACATCAATTGAAACTATGAAAACGATTCAGTTTAGAGAGGCCGTTTGTGAGGCTATGAGCGAGGAAATGCGCCGCGACGAAAAGATCTTTTTGATGGGTGAAGAGGTTGCAGAGTACAATGGTGCCTACAAAGCATCAAAGGGGATGCTTGACGAATTCGGTACTAAGCGGGTTATCGATACGCCGATTGCAGAGCTTGGATTCGCAGGAATATCAACGGGGGCTGCCATGAATGGTCTGCGTCCTATCGTGGAATTCATGACGTTCAACTTCTCTATGGTTGCTATCGATCAGATCATTAACAACGCAGCAAAAATGAAGCAGATGTCAGGTGGTCAGATTAATGTACCTATCGTATTCCGCGGACCTACGGCTTCTGCAGGTCAGTTAGCGGCGACGCATTCTCAAGCTTTCGAAAGCTGGTATGCAAACTGTCCAGGTCTTAAAGTGGTTGTTCCCTCGAACCCTTACGATTGTAAAGGTCTTTTGAAGAGTGCTATTCGCGACAACGACCCTGTCATCTTTATGGAGAGTGAGCAGATGTATGGCGATAAAGGGGAAGTGCCAGAAGGTGAGTACACATTGCCTATTGGTGTAGCTGATATCAAGCGCAAAGGAACTGACGTCACTATTGTATCCTTTGGAAAGATCATCAAATTAGCTTACGAGGCAGCCGATAAATTGATGGAAGAAGGCATTTCTTGCGAGATAATTGATTTGCGCACAGTACGTCCAATTGATTATAACACAGTTATTGACAGTGTTAAGAAAACAAATCGTTTGGTATGTTTGGAAGAAGCTTGGCCTTTAGGCTCTATTTCAACTGAGATCACTTACAAGGTTCAACAAGACGCTTTCGATCACTTAGATGCTCCAATAAAGAGAATTACGACCACCGATACTCCAGCACCGTATTCACCAACACTCCTCGTAGAGTTTTTACCGCAGGTTGAACAAGTGATAGACGCTGTGAAATCAGTAATGTATGTTAAATAACCTAGAGGGTTTAAACTCGAAGTTGAGGTAAAGACTCTTCTACTTATATTTGCAGCCCTCTTTGTAAATGCTAAGAGGGCTGATTTTTATCAAACCATCGTTATAATGGAAAATATGCTTTTGTTGGTACCAACATTTGGTATCGTTGGTCTAATTTATATGTTCGTTTTGCGCAATTGGGTCGTGAAACAAGATTCAGGCTCAGAAAAAATGTCCAAACTCGCTGCTTACGTTAAAGAAGGCGCTTTGGCATTCTTGAATGCGGAATACCGCATTTTGGCAATCTTCGTAGTAGTAGCGGGTATTTTGCTTGGAATTGTTTCTTCAGTTGTTGAAACGACACACTGGTTTATCGTTGTAGCCTTTGTTATTGGTGCAGTATTTTCTGCAGTCGCCGGAAACATTGGTATGCGAATTGCCACAGATTCAAACGTAAGAACTACGGAAGCCGCTCGTACTTCTTTGCCTCAAGCATTGAAAGTATCTTTCCGCGGTGGCACTGTAATGGGTCTTGGGGTTGCCGGCCTTGCAGTCTTTGGTCTCGGTATTTTATTTATTATTCTATCAAAGTGGTTCATAGTGGGCGAAGATTCGTTCTACAATGAAATGACAATAGTATTGGAAGCTCTTGCTGGTTTCTCTCTCGGTGCTGAATCTATTGCTTTGTTTGCACGCGTTGGAGGGGGTATTTACACGAAAGCTGCCGATGTGGGTGCTGACCTTGTAGGTAAAGTTGAAGCAGGTATTCCTGAAGATGATCCACGTAACCCTGCAACTATTGCAGATAACGTAGGTGATAACGTAGGTGATGTTGCGGGTATGGGTGCGGATTTGTTCGGTTCGTATGTTGCAACTGTACTTGCATCCATGGTCCTAGGTAACTATGTGATAAATGATAACTTATTGAGCACTGGAAATTTCCTCGATAATCATGGACCAATTATTCTGCCAATGATGATTGCTGGAGTAGGTATTATCTTCTCTATAATTGGTACTTTCTTCATTCGTATCACAGACAATAATGCGAAAGAGCCTGAGGTTCAACGTGCTTTGAATATCGGTAACTGGTCGTCAATCATTTTGACAAGTGTTGGTTCATACGTTTTGATTCAAATATTGTTGCCAGAAACATTGAGTATGAAGTTCTTTGGTGAAGGTTTTAAAGAAGTTACACGCAATGCTGTTTTTGGAGCCGTTATCGTAGGTCTTGTAGTTGGTGCATTGATTTCCTATTTCACCGAGTACTATACAGGACTGGGTAAAAAGCCAATTTTGGATATAGTTCAGAAATCAGCTACCGGTGCTGCAACAAATATTATTGCTGGTTTGGGTGTAGGAATGATTTCTACCTTCGCGCCAATCCTTCTATTCGCTGGTGCAATCTGGTCTTCTTACGCATTTGCTGGTTTCTATGGTGTTGCAATCGCAGCCTCTGCAATGATGGCAACTACTGCAATGCAGTTGGCTATTGATGCTTTTGGTCCTATTGCGGATAACGCAGGTGGTATCGCAGAGATGAGCGAATTGCCAGAAGAGGTACGTGAGCGTACGGATATTTTGGATTCAGTTGGTAATACTACCGCTGCAATCGGTAAAGGTTTCGCGATTGCTTCTGCGGCATTAACTGCATTAGCATTGTTTGCAGCCTTTGTAACCTTCACAGGTATTGATGGTATTAACATCTTTAAAGCCCCTGTACTTGCGATGCTATTCGTTGGGGGTATGGTTCCTGTAGTGTTCTCAGCATTGGCGATGAACGCAGTAGGAAAAGCAGCCATGGAAATGGTAAAAGAAGTGCGTCGTCAGTTTAAAGAAATACCTGGTATCATGGAATACAAGGCTGAGCCAGAATACGATAAATGTGTTGCAATCTCAACGGAAGCGTCTTTAAAAGAAATGATGTTGCCAGGTGCAATGACTATTATTTTCCCCCTCGTTGTAGCATTCTTGCCAATGGCCTTTGGTTACACTGGCCAAGAAGCAGCTGAGATGCTTGGTGGTTATATGGCCGGTGTAGCTGTTAGTGGTGTTCTTTGGGCAATCTTCCAAAATAACGCTGGTGGTGCTTGGGATAACGCTAAGAAATCTTTCGAGGCAGGTGTCATGATTGACGGAGAAATGACTTACAAAGGTTCTGACGCACACAAAGCTGCAGTGACTGGTGATACAGTAGGTGATCCATTTAAGGATACTTCAGGTCCATCGATGAACATCTTGATCAAATTGACTTGTTTGGTAGGTCTTGTTATTGCGCCAATTCTTGGTGGCGGTCACGAGAGCCTTGCTGCTTCAGCTCGCACTGAAGAGGTAGTTGAGGTTCGTCAAGAGGTCATGAAAATAAAGTTGAAGGACGTAGCGGTTCGTTTAGATGGTACAGTTGATGGTGAAGCTTTTGCTTCACTGGATATAACAGTAGAGGATATGGCTGCAACTATCAGTATTTCATTCGTTTCAGAAGAGTTCAACGGGACGTTTACTTCATCAGAAGCAGATACGGACGGTATGAACTTCGATGCGCATGGTATGGTAAGTATGAACGGTGAGGAGCTTGGTGCTGCTACCCACTTCCACCTAGACAAAGAAGGTTCAATTAGTGAATTTGTAATCCTGTTCGAATAAGAAAAGGGTTCTCTAATAAAAAGCCGCGGCCATCGGCCGGGGCTTTTTATTTTCAATCAAATGTTGCATTTCATCTATATACGCTGAAACAGGTCTAAATAGAAGCGGCAAAGGTCGCGGTAAGCATCAACATGCAGGCGCTCATTAATACCATGTATACGCGGTAAATCTTCAGCAGTCAGCGCGATAGGAAGGAAGCGATAGATCTGCTGAGCTAGCCCATCAAAGTTCTTCGAATCTGTACCGCCAAGTGTAAGGTATGGGCTGACTAGCGCTTCCGGGAAGGTCGCTCTAATGCTCTGTCCTAGGGTTAGGAAATCTTTGCCTTCAAAGGATGATGTAGCGGTAGGGTCAGTGCCGTAGTCATTGTACCATTGTACTGCGCCATTATATTCTGAAGCACGTTCGCTGTAGGCATTGATAATATCATGAACAGAGTAGCCTGGTAGAATTCGTGTGTTACACACTACACGCGAGGAAGAAGGAATTACATTGTCTTTGATACCAGCCCCGACCATGGTTGCTACGGCTGTGTTCGTAGTTAATGCGCGGCCTGTGGAGGAGCCTTGGTAATTACTCAATATGAGGGAGTTGGTCAAAGGACGTAAACTGAAGGCCCACTTTAATCCAAAGGACATTTCCGGGGCAAGGTGGGTCATAAATCCTTGCAGCGGGTCAGTAAATTCAGGCTTGAACATCGGGTCTTCATTGAGCGAGGTGATGAATGCCGAAGCACTCAATATAGCATTCCCAGTATCCGGCATACTGCTGTGGCCGCCAGGTTGCTCGAAGTTGACTTCAACACTGATGTATCCTTTTTCAGCGACTCCAATTAGAGCAACAGGCGTTTTTTTAAGGCCTGGCACAGAACCTATAGAAATAGTTCCTGCCTCATCAAATATGGTGCGGAAGGTAATGCCTTTTTCTCGGCATATCGCTGCCGCTGCACCGGCGCCATTGCGACCGCCTATTTCTTCGTCTTGACCGAAGCAGAAATAGAAGTTGTAAGAAGGTTGCCAGTCATTGGAAATTAAAGTTTCGAGCGCTTCGAGAATTCCAAAGGCTGATGCCTTGTCGTCCAAAGTACCGCGGCCGTACACGTAGTTGTCTACGATTTCTCCAGCAAAGGGATCGGCTTCCCAGTCTTTGATGGTTTTAGGGTCTACAGGGACGACGTCTAGGTGTGAGATGAAGAGTATGTTCTCTGCGTTCTCTTTTGTTCCGTCGAGCTTCATCCATAGGGTATGGGTGCTTACGGTATCTATATGAAGCCTTTCATATACTGCTGGGAAGGAAGCCTTTAAATGCGCAAACAAGCCATCAAAAGCAGCACTATCAATCATTACCGGTACTTGGCTGATGGTTTTATAGCTAAGTCCTTTGGCAAATATTTCAGTGGCCGCAGAACGAATATGATAATTCTCAGTAGCCTTAGTAGGGATGTATTTATCCTGTATGCTTTGGAGTTTAAAAACAGGAAGGACGGCGATTAAAGCAATTGCTATTAAGGTGAGGATGATCTTCTTCATATACGTATACTTGGTGAAGCGTTTGTAACTTTGCTCAAAATACAAATAGATGTATATAGGATTACTACACTTACATCATTGGTTGCCATTTTTATGGCTACTACTTATTCTAGTGGCTTTGGTTCAGAATTTTTTGGTCTGGAAATCGGACCGTGAATTCAACGCGAGTCTTCAGCGTCAAAATAAAATCACATTGATCTTAACGCACCTTCAAGTGACTGTAGGGCTTATTATGCTTGCGCTTGCAATTGCCAATGAAATGATTCCAGATATGGGAACATTGATGGGAGATGCTACGCTGCGTTTTAAATACGTCGAGCACCCAACTACCATGTTGCTTGGAGCGGTTTTTATTACCGTTGGAAATGCGAAGAGCAAGCGTCTATCATCTGAACAGGATAAAGCGAAGTCGGTTGTGATTTGGTTTGGTATTGGACTGGCACTAATCGCGGTGAGATTCCCATGGGAAGCCTTTTTACATGGTGCATAACTAAATCAGTTAAATGTTAGAACTCAAGAA